>Ga0222689_1000212_pt1 | contig 22877 bp, 14 predicted proteins | sample AntAcemetage1231_FD_179838 | JGI IMG/M metagenome (GOLD analysis project Ga0222689, IMG submission 179838) | Saline water microbial communities from Ace Lake, Antarctica - #1231 | ecosystem: Environmental > Aquatic > Non-marine Saline and Alkaline > Saline | place: Antarctica: Ace Lake...
GAGGGGCTCATCCGGCAAGTGATCTGCCTGAGCTATATAGATTTGGAGGAATTAGATTCTGCAAAAACCGAGGGTATCTTAAGCGAACGTCTGCTATCGGAAGCTGGAGATTCTAGAAATCTAGCCAGAATAAATGCGAGTCTCGCAAGTCTCTTTTTCAAGATGGATGATTGTGATTCTGCGCGTTACTATGCCGAACAATTCAATGCGCTCAATCCAGGGCTAAAAATGTATCGGGAGAAGCGTGAAATCAGTAAGCTTTTAGGTGCATGCGCATTTAAGAGCGGCGATTTTGAACGTGCTTATTTATTCCGAACACAAGAATTGTTGTTTGATGATAGTGTTGATGCCGTTGAGCAGCAAGAGAGACTTGGAGCAATCACAGCCAAGTATGAAGAGTCCGTCCGCAACAGTGAGTTCTTAGAAAAAGAAAATCAACTGACTGCTGCAGAAGCGGAAAGAAACCGACTCTTTGCCTTCGCATCAGCAAGTATCGCTGGACTAGCTCTAGCAATTATCTTACTGATAGTGATCACTCAACGAAATCGAAAAAGAAAGGCCAAGCAGGAAGATAAAATCAGAATTCAAGTCAGCGAAATTGAGAAGCTTCGAAACAAATTGGCTATTCAAGCTGAACTTGAGCCTCAGCTGGAATCAAACACTCCAATGAGCTTGGAGGAAGTGAATTCCCACCTCATCAATCCATTGACTGAACGTGAACTTGAAGTGCTTAAAGCCATCGCCGAAGGGAAGTCAAATCAACAGATTGCTGATGAGCTTTTTGTGTCCATAAACACCATAAAGACCCATGTCAATAAGATCTACGACAAGCTGGACGTCAATAATCGCACCCAGGCGACGCTCAAGGCTTCTGAATTGAAGCTGGTGAATTAAGAAGCACAAGAAACACAGATACCCGAAGCTTCTATTTCAAAATTTTCGATTGAATGTCCTTGAATGGAAATAATTATTGGCCGAGCTGTTTCGACACAAGTGACCGCCTTACATTTTGTACATTTAAAATGGACGTGTTTATGTTGGTGACAATCTGAAGTGCAATTCTTTGTGCAAAGCGCATAGAACGTTTCATTCTCATCGATCAAAGCCTTGTGGATAATTCCATTTTCAATCAACGCATGAATCGTGCGATACAAGGTTACGCGATCAAAATCATCGAGCTCATCTTGAATTTCCGAAAATGGAATGGCTCTTCCGAAATCGGAAATTACTGAAAGCACATCTAAACGCGTAGACGTCGCTTTTAGATTTCGGGTCCTCAACAATTCTGCTAAATGAGTTCTTTCTTCCATGTTCTTAGATGTTGGCTAAAATGAAAAATTCATGCCTGCTATCAGATTAAATCCCAGGTCATCAGCGAAATACCGTTGTCTATTCAAGTAGTCGCGGTAAGTTTCATTCAATAAATTCTCGGCTGACAAAAACACCTTCAATCTATTTTTACGCAACTGCTTCTCAGTAGATACTTTGATTCCAAACAGGTAGTACGTCTTTGGCGGAGCGAGAAAATCTTGGGAGGGGAGTAAGTTTTTTTGTTGAAACACAATCCTGTTGTTGACTTGAAACACCACATTTTGGAGGTTCAGGAATTCAGGAATTTCGTAATTCAACGCTGTATTAAGATTATTCGAAGGCATATAAACTAAGTACAAATCATTCGTCAAGTCATGCCCCTCCAAATAACTAAATTTTCCTGTTAAACTTAAGCGATCAGAAGCTTCATAAGAAGCGGAAAAGTCAAATCCACTAATTCTCGCATTCGTTTGTTCATACTGGAATACAGGAAATGCCCCTCGAATGGTAAGTCGAATTTCATTTTGTGGATTTAGAAAAATGTAGTTATCAATATTTTGAGAATAAACCAAGCATTCAAAAAACAGCTTATGACTTATATTTCCTTTTAATGAGAGGGTGCCTTTGATCGATATCTCTGGCTTAAGCCTCGGGTCTCCTTCTTCTATTCCGCTTACCCCTTGGTGTAAGCCGTTGCTATACAATTCATTCACTCCAGGATTTCTTGAGGCATAGCCTAGGTTAAATACCACCTTCCAATCATTAAAAATATTCTGGCTGATCCCAGCCATCGCATTGTAATTGTAATAATCGTTTTGGTAGCGAATGACAGTTCTTGGCACTGTTGCCGAAATCGCGGCTACATTTCTAGTTTCAACATCGTAGCGTCCTCCAAACTCAATTCTTGTTTGCTGGATACGTTTTGATAGGATGCTAAAGAACCCATACTGATAAGATATGTAATCAGGAATTAGGGGCAGAATACCCGTTTCAGGCAGATTAGTATTGTCCACCCGATTTAACTGAACACCACTTTTTAAATTCCAATTCTTTGGAAGGAAGCTTGTGTATTTACCTTCAATGAAATTTGAAGTTTGCTTTAAACTGAGCGCTGGTACTTCGGATTTTCCACCTCTTCGAATGTCAAACTCCTTTCTCAAATTGTACTGACCCGCATAAGTAAAGTCTATAAAATTCTTCTCGTTGATAGTATACTTGCTGTGAAACTTCAGCAAATGGTGATTTACTCTTTGGTAAGGAGAGCTAATCTCAAACGAAAACTTGTCTTCAGTGAAAAACGGGACATCTCTTCCAAGCGCCTCTTCTAAATCGCTGAGATTGCCAATATGCGAACCCCGCAGAACACCAAATTCTGCGTTGAAAGAACTGAAGTAGAGTTCAGTGAGAAACTTCTTGCTCCATGACTTTTCTAGCTGCAAGGCAATGTTAGCTTCTTGATGACCAGTATTTCTAAGAAAGTACTTTGAGCTGCGATTATCGCCACTCTTTTTTAAGGTTCCAACAGCACGCCAAGCAATCGCTTTGCCATATTGCTGTAGCTCAAGGTTGATTCCATTTCCGAGACCATTGCTCTCAAAAAAGTACCGTCCCTCACCGTGCAAATGCGGATCTTCATCAATGCTTTGAGGTTCAACGAGTACAACACTTCCTAAAGCACTTCCTTGAAACTCCAATGCTCCAACTCCTTTTATCACCGTAATTTTATTGGCAACAAGGGGATCAATCTCAGGGCTATGATCTGCACCCCATTGTTGACCACTTTGAGCAATTCCATTGTTTAAAATCGACAGTCGATTTCCGTATAGACCATGTACAACAGGCTTGGCTATCCCATTCCCATTTTTAATTGTACTCACGCCAGAAATGCCTTCCAGCATATTTGCTAAACTCTTGTTCGAATTTTCGGCAATGCTGGCTGAATTCAGCCCTTGTGATTCTTGTGTTGATGTCTTTCCATCAAGACTAATCACCGCTACTTCATCGAGCAGTCGGCTGTTATGATCTAAATACAAGGTTATAATTGTGTCTCGAGAAACTTCCAGAAATAATTCTTGTGTCTCACAGCCAATGTGGCTCAAAACAAGATGAACTTCACCTTCACATATTGATTCAAATTTGAACAAACCAAGACTATCGGTCAATTCTCCGCTTTGCGATTCCTTGATATAAACACTTGCATAGGCAATAGGAGAATCAGTATCTAGATCCTTGACAATTCCAGAAATCGACAACTCACAATTCTGAGCTGAAGTGATTTCAGAAAAGATGAGAAGTAAAATGCAAACGCTAAAATTTCTACTGAACCTCAACATTAAAAGTAACTTCTATATCCGTTTCTCCACCTGCATTTGTTATATCACCCGCTGAGACACCTGAAGCTGCCTTATCTGGTTCATGCCTTAAAACAACAGTGATGGTTCCAGAGTTTGCAGAAGTGGTGGTAACTGTTGTTGATAAACCTACTGGATTTCCATTAGAATCCATGTCAGCATAAGCGATACTAAGCCCAGCCACTGTGCTCTGGAAAAAGAACTGATGCTCTTCATCTTCTTCTTGAATTTCCTCTGTAATACTCTCTGCTGGATTTTCCAACTCATTGAGTAAGTCTAGTGAACCGTTATAGGTAGTGTTGGCCGCAAGTGTCCCTTCAGTTATAGTCGGCTCATCTCCTCCGTCTCCATCTAAATCCAGAAATGATAAAACGATAGCTGTTCCACCACCCGTCGGGGTTAAAGTAAAATTCAAACTTGTTATAAGCTCTTCTTCATTTGGAATAATAGGAGTTTCTGGTTCATCTTTTTTACACGAAGTGATAAACAAGGAGAATATACAACCGAGAACAAGTAATAAGGTAACTTTTTTCATTCAGAGTAGATTTTAAAGATACAAAGATAGGGTTTTGTTGCAACGATGTTGCATTTGCTTTTCCTTCCCGCATTTCAATTCAATTGGCCAATCAACTTCGAGGAGTAGATAGAAAATAAGTGCTCAGAGACAACAGTAAAGAAAGAATATTCCCAAATGGAAGATTTCAAGCAATTCAAGGCTTAGAAAGTCAAAACGCCTAATGGCACAGACTTGCATCGACGAATCACCCGAACGGGTGAGCTAATAATAGGTAGAATATCATCACTCCGAATGATTTTTTCTTGAGCAAAAGAGAGGAATTTTGAATTCAACTCAATTTCTGTTGCCATGAAAAAATTCTTCCTCCTCCTCCTCACCTTAACTCCTCTCTTGGGATTTTCTGCTCGTTGGTATGTAGACCAAAGCAACAACAATGTTATTCGAAACGGAAACTCTTGGAATACCGCTGTTAGACACATCGGCTATTTGCGAAATGACCTTGAGGATGGTGACGAAGTTTGGATTGCCCAAGGAACGTATGGAATCCAAGAGCAATTTGTCTTATTGACAGGAACCTTCCATCATCGCCCATTAGATACACACTATGAAGAGGTTTCCATATATGGTGGATTTCAGGGCAATGAAGTCTCTCTAAATCAAAGAAATCCAGACTTATACCCCACCATCATACAGCCCGAAGGCTCTTATGTATATCATTGGAGAAAGTCGGCCACAATTGATGGATTCAAATTTTCTGGCACTTGGGATCCTTATGATCCTACTTTTGAATTATTTGATGCTGACCATTTTGTTGAACATGTACAAATTACCTTTCGAAATTGTCGCTTCGAAAATCTAGACTTGAGCACAAAACTTTTTACTTCACCCAGTTCAGACCCGGATGATATTGAATTTATACTTGAAGATTGCACCTTCACCAATGTCAGCTCTCCACGCCTTAATTCACATTTAAACAACACCATCGAAATGTCCAATTGCACTTTTCAATCATGCAATGGCACCGACTTATCAGAAAATTTCTTTTGGGGGATGCATTTGATTCAATGCTCCATAACGGACAGCTATTTCGGACAATTTACATCTTATACTTTGTTCGAAAATTGCCTCATAGCCAATAACGATTTTATAACTAATAGCACAACTGTAGGCGTATTCAGTGAATTCAGAAACTGCACTTTAGCCAAAAATACCTTGAGCGCACCTTTTGGGGCCTGTACTTTTGCTAACTCGATAATTTACGATAACGAGCCTATTGGTCCATCATCAACCATAAGTTTCTCTTGCGAGGTACTCTATTCCTTGGTTGATGACGATTTAAACTTCGTTTCTGAAATTCAAGTTGTTCATTCCGACCCAGGCTTTGTCGACCCTGGGAGTGGAAACTTCCAACTTGAATCTTGCTCACATGCAATCAATGGTGGATTGGGAACAGGCTACCAAACGCAAGATTTAGCTGGGAACACTCGGCTTATCGGAGGCCGTGTTGACCTAGGATGTTACGAGTATCAAGGCAATTTCCCGGAGCGCATCTATGTCGCTCTAAATGCTACAGGAAATGGCTCAGGCAGTAATTGGGCCAACGCGATGACTAGTTTACACGACGCCCTCGCAATTGCTTGTCCAAGAACTGAAATCTGGGTGAAGCAAGGAACATACACCCCTGCACCGGTATTGCCAGGAAACAGAGATGCTACTTTCGTTGTGCCAGGTGGAGTAAAGCTTTATGGTGGATTTAACGGAACGGAAACGAATATCAGTCAGCGAGATTACGAGAATAATGTTACTCTGCTTAGCGGTGGAATAGGACTATTCGGCAACCAAGACAACAGCTATACCGTCCTGACTTTGGGCTCTGGAGAGAGTGAAGTTCTTCGTGTAGATGGATTTTTCATAGGATATGGAAACGCTAACGGATCAGTTGATGACAGTCGAGGTGGGGGAATCAATGCCAGTTTTCCCAATGCTGAAATTCACAATTGTTTCATAGGATTTAATGCTGGAATCAAAGGAGCTGCTGTCTATTCTGCAGGATCGGGTGATTTGAGCTTTGAGAACTGCACTTTTAATGCCAATGTATCAACAGAATTTGGCGGTGGAATCTATACTGGAAGCATCGTCAACCTCAGGCCGACCTTAAAAGTGAATCGCTGTACTTTTTCGAACAACACTGCACCAAGCGGCTCAGCTTTTTACTTCGATAGCAGCGTAAATGTTTACAGCAGCGTTTTTCACGACAACACTTGCGACGAAGGTGTAAATGGTATTCTGCACTTTGCTTATTCAAATTCTTCCTTGAACAATTGTACTGTCGTGAGAAACACGAACAATATCATTTATGCTAACGTTCCGCTGTATGTTAGAAGCACAATTTTTCAATTGAACGGAAGCATATTTATTCTTTCTCCGGGAGGAACAATCTTCTGGGATAAGTGCCTGGCTGAGGTGGGAATCCCGAATATTACCAACGGAAACATATTGGGTTCTGCCAATTTTATTGATGTTGATGCCAATGATTTCCACCTTCAATCAAATTCAATTGCAATAAACAGCGGAAGTCTTCCAGCAGGTGCTCCTAGCTTTGATCGGGACGGACTCAACCGCTTAGTCGGCGATGAGACAGATAGAGGAGCCTACGAATACCAAGTTGGATGCATCAATTCCCATGATTTTTGTAGCAATGCCTACGATCATGATATCCAAGATGACTATGGAATGATATTGAGCCTGGACTGCACAACTATCTACAATGAGCCCACGTCTCAATGCGGCGAAGTGCTTGCTTCTGCCTGGTTCAAATTTGAATTGCCCATTACAGGCGCACAGGTAATTGTGAATCCAACAGTAAATGGCAGCGACATCCAACTCGACTTTTTCACCGGCAATTGTGACAATTTGGAATACTATGCTTGTTCGAATAATCTAGGACCAAACCAAGGAGAGCAGCTTATAATTTCCGGAGAGCCCACTGGAAGCACTATGTATGTGCGAGTTTCTTCTAGGAACACCACCCAAGAAGATGCCTCCATTTTTATATTTGAACTCCCTTGTCAATTAACGAACACGATTTCCTTAGGGAACGTCGGTGGTTGCTACAACGGTCCTGAGGGAGAGGCTGTTTTCGATCAGGAACTTACATTCACTTATGGATCCCATCCAGTTGGAGGATATCTTGTCGTTGAAAGACCCCTGGGACAGGATGACTACTTTCAGCTAACTGGCAGTCCACAAACTGTTGTTCTCACTGGACTTCCTGCAAGTGGAAATTTCGTCAGCATTGCAGCGAAATTTGTCGCACCAAACTATGAAGCTTGCTACACTCCATTCTCAGAAGCGATTCCTGCTCCATGCTGTCAACCTGATAACGATGAATGTGAGTTTGCCGTTTCAATGGCCATTAACGAATTGATCAGTGGTAGCACGCGATGTGCCACTTACAACAACTGGATTCCGACCAGCTGCATTCTCTACGAAGGGCGAGATTTGTGGTATACTTTCGTAGCACCAGCCACGGCTGTCCAAATCGACATGAACATTGTTGAACTTTTCGATGGAGCAGTCAATCCGAGAATGACACTCTTTTCTGGTAGTTGTGGAAGCTTAAATGAAGTTGGTTGCGGGAATGATAATTTCGAAGGATTTGATGAAAGCCATGTTTTCAATGGGTTGAGTCCAGGAAGCACTTATTATTTACGCGCAGACATGTACTACACCCAAGCCGCCAGATTCACACTGTTCATGACTGTTGCCGATGTTTCTACCTGTCTCGGGGATTTAAACGGCGACGGACTGCGCAACGTTGGTGACTTGACAGTGATTCTCAGCAACTTCGGTTGTACATCGAATTGCATTGCAGATCTCAATGGAGATGGAACGACGAACACCGGCGATTTAACTACTTTCTTAGGTGTTTTTGGGGAAGTTTGCGATTAAAAAAGTTCTCAACGAAAAAAGCTGAACCTCTCGGTTCAGCTTTTTTCAATTTCATCAGCTTATGAAAGCTTATGCTTCCACAACTTCCATTTTTATAATCTTATCTCCTTCGCGGATCTCATCAATCACATCCAATCCATCTACCACTTTACCGAAGCAAGTGTGATTGCGATCGAGGTGAGAAGTGTTGTTTCTACTGTGACAGATAAAGAACTGAGAGCCGCCGGTGTCTCTGCCTGCATGAGCCATTGAAAGCACACCGCGATCGTGATATTGGTTATCTCCGTCTAATTCACATTTGATCTTGTAGCAAGGGCCGCCCGCTCCAGTACCATCTGGACATCCGCCTTGAACAACAAAATCAGGAATCACACGATGAAAATTCAATCCATCGTAATATCCTTCTTTGATCAGTTTCGTGAAATTAGCTACTGTTCCAGGAGCATCTTTCTCAAACATATCTGCGATCATATCGCCTTTGTCAGTGCTTATTTTTACTTGCATGGTTCTTATTTTGAGCCGCAAAGTTAGGGTTTAGTGCCAAAACTTATGCAATAAAACAGATTATGGGCAGCTTTGTCCATAAACTGAAAGCAGTCCGTTTAAGTCTGCGGTATTTATGAATCCATCCAAATTCACATCACCAACGCAAGCTGGTTCACAGCAAGGTGGACTATCGGGGCAAAGATTTGCGTACTCTAATAAATCTGAACAACCATCATCGTCAGTATCCGGATCAGTTGGATCAGTTAGTGATTGAAAAACCTCTGCCCAATCGCTCAATCCATCGCTGTCAGTGTCGTCTTGAAACGGATCGGTGAAATAAACTTCCACTTCATCTTGGTCCGAAAGACCATCACCGTCGCTGTCTAAAGGTATTCCAGCGCAAACACAATCTAAGCCGACTGTATCAGTGCCAGTATAAGGATTTCCATCGTCGCATGGCTCACCCATTTGACCTGGGGTATTGGGGCAATTGTCGCCTGCATCGCAAATGCCATCATTATCAGAATCGATAGCACTCGGAACGAAATAGCAACCTGTGAGTGGGTCGCAAAAATCGTCTGTGCAGGGATCACCGTCGTCACAAATCACAGTTCCAGTACTCACGCAATTGCAATTGGCATCTATGATTGATTCATAAGTACAGGCATTCCCATCGTCGCAGGTCTCACCAATTTGACCAGGTATATTCGGACAGTTATCTTCTGCATCGCAGATACCGTCGTTATCAGAATCTGGGAGAGGGGTGACAATGCAAAGTCCTGTGTTGGGGTCACAAGCAGCTGTGGTGCATGAATTAGGCGGGAGGCATTCTGCCAGCTCACCCACACAGTTGCAATTTGCGTCAACTGTATCATTGTAAGTGCAATGATTACCATCGTCACAAGGGCTTCCAATCTGCCCGGGTGTATTGGGGCAATTGTCGCCTGCATCGCAAATTCCGTCACCGTCAGCATCTGCTAGAATAACTTGAGAAATACAGCCAAATGTTGGATGACAATAGTCTAAGGTGCAAGGGTCGCCGTCATCACAACTGACAAATTGCGTGGCTACACAATTGCAATTCGCGTCAATGGCTGATGTGAGCGTACAGGCGTCCGCATTCGGACAGGCATCACCAATCTCTCCAGGCGTATTCGGGCAGTTATCAAGTGCATCGCAAATACCATCGTTATCAGAGTCTAGTCCAGCTTGAGAAACACAACCCAATGCGGGATTGCAAAAATCCAAGGTGCAGGGATCACCATCATCACAAACTACGAATTGCGTGGCTACACAATTACAGTTCGCGTCAATGGCTGAAGTCAAAGTACATGCGTCCGCATTCGGGCAGGCATCACCAATCTGTCCAGGAATATTCGGGCAATTGTCTTCTGCATCACAGATGCCATCTCCGTCAGTATCCAATTTAGGAACGTAAATGCAACCACTCGCCGGATCACAGATATCGTCTGTGCAAGGGTCGCCATCATCACAAACTATTGGAGTATTAATACAACTTCCAGTAAGAGGATCGCAAGATGCTGTGAAACAGGCATTTTGAGGTTCACAAATCACAGGTTCGCCCACACAATCGCAATTCGCATCAATGGCAGAATTGAATGTGCAAGGGTCAGCATCAGGACAAGGATCACCGATGTATAAACATGTACCATTATTCGAAGTAGCTTGAGGATCATAATTGCAGGCATTGTTATCGTTACATCCAGGGTAATCGATTTCTGTTGAGGGAAGGTTGATCGCCAAAAGTGAGATTGGAATGATAGCGGCTGCAAGTAGTAAAATAGATAAGAATTTGTTCATGACGATACAGAATAGTTGAGCTCTGGGCCAGTTTAGGAGATTAAGTTGCAACCTTTCTGCTTAGTATCAAATTTCTTGGGCACAAAAAAAGGGTGAACCACAGTCCACCCTTCTCCAAATATATTTGGTTCGGTTAAATCAGAATCTAATTCCTTTGTGCGTACGCTCATCAGAAACAGTAAGTTTCTTGCGTCCTTTACGACGACGGCTATTAAGCACACGACGGCCATTTGCAGATTCCATACGGCTGCGGAATCCGTGTTTGTTACGGCGCTTTCTATTCGATGGTTGGTAAGTCATTTTCATAACGCAAAGTCTTTAACCCTTTTCGCAAGGGGGTGCAAAGATAAAATCTTTTTCACTTCTACCAAAAGCAAAGGCATTTTTTTCGGGATTTCTAATCCTCAATTCCTATACCTTTGCAGCATGGCAGAAGAAATCGACGGCAAAGAAAAGAAAAAACGCATTAGCAAAGACTCTTTGCGCAAGGCGAAACGCATTTTCAAGTACCTCAAACCTCACCGCAAAATCTTCTATATCGGAATGGTGATGCTGCTCGGGTCTAGTGTTGTTTCATTGCTAATACCTCGACTTTTAGGGCAAGTTGCTGGTATCGGATTGGACAAAGACATCAGTGATGCTCCTATCAATATTGGATCTTTCAGTCTGAATTTTGCAGATCTTGGAACCGTTCTCGCCATTTTATTTGGAATTTTTCTGCTTCAAGGTGTAGTTTCATTTTTCCGGGTTTACACTTTTGCCATCGTTACAGAAAGAATGATGCTGGCATTGAGAACCGATACTTATGAGCACATGATCAAAATGCCCATGCAGTTCTTCAATGAAAAGCGAATCGGTGATTTGAACAGTCGCATATCTTCGGACATCACGACCATCCAAGAAACATTCACAACAACGATTGCGGAATTCATCCGCCAGATTATCATCATTGTATTCGGAGTCGCATTCCTCTTGTTCTTTTCGGCCAAGCTGACCTTATACATGCTGGCCACCATTCCTGTGATTGTTATCGCAGCAGTGATTTTCGGACGATTTATTCGAAGACTGGGGAAAGAGACTCAAGACAAAATCTCAGAATCGAATGTTATTGTTCAGGAAACTTTGACAGGCATTAGCGCGGTGAAGGCTTTCGCAAATGAATTCTATGAGTCGGTGCGTTACAAAAACAGCGCGGCTACCATCTTAAAGTACGGGATGAAGAGTGCCGTTTGGAGAGGTGTTTTCAGCGCTTTCATTATCATTTTTCTATTCGGAGCTATCGCTTTCGTCATCTGGCAGGGAGCTGAATTGTTGCAAAAGGGAGAGCTAGAGCCTTCCTTGTTCATTTCCTTCTTGTTGTATACTGCCATGATCGGCGGTTCTTTCGGCGGATTGGCCTCTCAGTATTCTAGTCTTCAACGTGGAATTGGAGCCATCGAAAACGTTATGGACATGCTCGAAGAAGAGACCGAGCCTATAGAACTCATAGAGACTAAGCCTTCAACTCCTGTCAAAGGAAAGATCGAATTTGAACAGGTTGAATTCAACTATGCTTCTCGCTCCGATTTAGAAATAATTAAAGGCCTGAGCTTTCAGGTGGATGCTGGTCAGCAAGTGGCGCTGGTAGGTCCAAGTGGGGCTGGAAAATCTACCCTTATTTCGCTATTACTGCGTTTCTACCAACCAGTTAAGGGAAGAATTTTGGTAGATGGTAAGGATTACCTCGATTATGACTTGTCTTCCTTGAGAAGGCAAATGGCTCTGGTTCCTCAGGAGGTTATTTTGTTTGGAGGGACGATTAAAGAAAATATCGCCTACGGAAAGCCAGGTGCAAGCGACGACGAAATTCATGCTGCCGCCGAGAAAGCCAATGCACTCATTTTCATAAATAGCTTTCCCGATGGTATGGAGACGATTGTAGGTGAACGAGGAATCCAGCTGTCTGGAGGACAACGTCAACGAATTGCAATCGCCAGAGCTGTTCTCAGAAATCCTACGATTTTAATCCTTGATGAAGCTACCAGCTCCTTGGATTCAGAATCTGAAAGACTGGTTCAAGATGCGCTTGACAAACTGATGGAAGGAAGGACATCAATCGTTATTGCACACAGACTTTCAACCATCCGAAAAGCAGATAAAATCCTCGTTTTGGAAGACGGTAAAATAATTGAGCAAGGTCGCCACGAAGAACTTATTACAAATGAAGAAGGACTCTACAAGCATTTGAGTGAGTTACAATACAAAGACTAGGCAAGAGGTGATATCCAAATTACCTACCTTTGCCAACCACAATTTACCATGAAGAAAAAAGCCTTAATCACAGGAATCACAGGACAAGACGGAGCCTATTTGGCAGAACTTCTGCTCAAGAAAGGATACGAAGTTCACGGATTGAAGCGTAGAAGCTCGCTATTCAACACCGATAGAATCGACCATCTCTACCAAGATCAACACGAAGAAAACGTTGACTTCTTTCTTCATTACGGTGACTTGACTGACAGCACCAACCTCATCCGTCTGGTTCAACAAATCAGTCCTGATGAGATCTACAATTTAGCAGCTCAAAGTCATGTGGGTGTCTCTTTTGAAACACCTGAATACACTGCCAATGCTGATGCTATTGGCCCATTGCGCTTGTTGGAAGCAATTCGGATTTTAGGATTGAAAGACAAAACAAGATTCTACCAAGCTTCGACTTCTGAATTGTATGGTGAAGTCCAAGAAATCCCACAAAAAGAAACTACCCCATTCCACCCTAGAAGTCCTTATGGAGTGGCAAAATTATATGCTTTTTGGATCACAAAGAATTACCGCGAAGCTTACGGTTTCTACGCTTGCAATGGAATCCTCTTCAATCACGAGAGTCCGTTGAGAGGTGAGACATTTGTGACTCGGAAAATTACGAGAGCAGCTGCTAAATACAAATTGGGACTGCAAAAGAAGTTGTTCCTAGGTAATATGGATGCCCAGCGTGATTGGGGCCATGCTCGTGACTACGTTGAAGGTATGTGGAGAATGATGCAGCAAGATGTTGCCGACGATTATGTGCTTGCTACTGGAGAAACTAAGAGTGTAAGAACATTCTGTGATCTTGCCTTTAAAGAAGTCGGAGTTGAATTCGAATGGAGAGGTGAAGGAGTTGACGAGAAGGGAATCGACAAAGCAACCGGCGAAGTCGTTATCGAAGTCGATCCGCGTTATTTCAGACCTGCAGAAGTTGAATTGCTCGTTGGTGATGCAACTAGAGCCCGCGAAGAATTGGGCTGGTCGCACAAGGTTACTCTCCCTGAATTGGTCAAGGAAATGGTGCTTTCAGATTTGGAATTGTTCAAGCGGGACAAGTACCTATTGGACGGAGGACACGACGTTTACAATTACCACGAGTAATTTATTCTACCATCAGGTATTGCTCAAATTCTTGAGAGAGATACCTCATTTTAACGATGTAAATACCGTTGACCAGATTGCTAATGTCTGATTCGATTGAATTGTATCCTTCCAAGGCATTAATAGCTCCTGCAGACCAAACTTTCTGTCCTAGGCTATTGTAGATATCCAATTCAACAGCTTCATCACTCGGAAGATTGAAATGAAATACCACCGATGACTCGGCTGGATTAGGATAGGGCGAGTAAAATATCGACTCCACTTCAAAGCCAATACATCCCTCATTATTGCTCAAATCGGAGTCGATGCTAATCGAACTGAGTGGATAAGCGGCAGCACAGAGAATCTCCTCTGATCTTCCGAAACTCTCAAGTTCTGAGGTAAATTGGTAGCCCAACAACTGTCCGGGCATCAGCTCCCCTTCCCAGATTTCATTGCTCCATCCACCGCTGAAAAGTCGCTGTTTGAATTCAATTTCGTTCAGCCTATAATTCCCGTCGTTTCTGACCAAAACAGTGGTAGTTCCGCTGAGTCGCTCAAGGCTCAGTAGTGATAAGTCCATGATAGGCTCTTGAACAGGAACTTCCAATTGAAAGTCCGCCGAACAACCATAATCATTGGTCGCGATTAAATCTACGGTTTGAATTCCTTGTGTGTCAAAAGTATAGGTCACTTCATCTCCCAGCAGAAAATCGCCCCCTGGGAAATTCCAGCTGTAGTTGCAGTTTTCGTTTGCACTCGCTTGAAATTCAACCTCAAAAGGAGCTTGGCCAATGTCTGGGCTGAATGATGCTTCAACGATTGGATTGTCATAGGCATTCATGCTGCCGATGTACACACCGTAACACTGAAATTCAGTAGTCACCCGCAGTTGAAATCCATAAGTACCGGCTTCGTTAAATAACAATTCAGGAATAATACCTCCAAAACTTCCGAGCTCCTCAATTTCCCATTCCCATTGCAGAATCGCGCCTCCCGAAGAGGTGCTCATATCAACTGGAGAACCCGGTACTCCAACACAGAAACCCAATTCGCTGGCCAATGGAATTGGAGGTGCATAGATGCTCCAGTCAGCATCGGCTACTGCTTCACAACCGTTAGAGGCCAATACATTTAGCGTGATATTGTAGTCATCTGCGATTTGGTAATAGTGCGAAGGCGTCGGCTGGGCAGAAGATGTTGCATCACCAAAATCCCAGGTTTGAACCAAGGGAAAACCTGAACCGTTATCGATGTATTCGTAGCTGATTTCTGTGAAATCGCCCAAGCAGCTACCTTCTGCGACAATATTCAATTCAGGTGTTGGATTTACATTCACCAGCTGAGTTGAGCTCGATTGGCATCCGAATTCTGACTCCACATTCAAAGTGACAGACTGAAATCCAGGTTCATCAAACAAGTAAGTAGGATTTTGTTCGATGGATTCTTCTTCCGGAAAAATCCATTCCCATACTGTAATTTCACCGTCGGCACTGCTTGATAAATCGGAGAACTCGGTCTCTTCACCGCTGCAGGTAAATCCACTGTCGAAATTCGCAATCGGCAAGGCTTGAATCTGAATTTCCAACTCAGTTTCATTCTGGCATCCGTTTAAATCGGCAACTTCAAGCTGAATCAAATAATTGCCCGGAGCAGAAAATTCATGAGAAGGAACTTCTCCTTCTGCCGTTCCATCTCCTCCAAAATCCCAGAGCCAAGAAATCAATTCACTGTCTCCAATACTCTGGTCTAGGAAGATTGTGTTGTCGGTAAAACAAGTAGCATCGAAGCTAAAACTAACATTTGGTGCATTTCCGAGGGAGTTTAGCATCAAAGTATCACGAGCAATACAGTTATTTAGATTGCTCACTTCTACCCACACCTCCGGTTGACCGGCAAACAAAAAATCAGCCTCTTCGCTCCCATCGCTCCACAGATAACTTATGCCTGGGAAGTTACCGGATACCAATCCGAAACTTTGTCCAACACAGAGTGAAAGGTCATCTCCCAAACTCATGATATCGGCGTAATCATCTACAGTAACTTGAACAGGACTTGGACTGAATACACAACCGTACGAGTCGGTAATTGTCACTTGTAAGGTAGAGTCTTGATCGACGGAGAAAGTGGCGTTCGTAGAGTTGTCTTGCCAAGTGATTTCATAAATTTCAGCATCCAATCCAGTATCCCAAGTGAAAGTCTCTCCCGAGCAAATCAATGTATTATCTGGAACTGGATTACCAGGATATTCCACCAATACTGTATCGCGAATTACTCGACCAAAAACATCGGTAGCATCAACCCAAAACGTTCCAGAACTGTTCACCAGCAATGAGTCGTTAGAACTTCCATCCGACCAAGTGTAATTGACATATCCTTCACTTGCAACGAGCAATGTATCGCAGAAATTGTCGGCTAAAATGATGTCTGGCCCAAGATCCAACGGAGGAGTGTAGTAATTGTAAAGGTATTCTTCAACGCCTGAAATCTGCTCGTTGCTGAGAGAGTCGGAGAATATCAATAATTGGGCAAGGTCTCCATCCCACACACTCGCACTGGAGTTTCTATCTCTGGAGAAACGATTGGCTTCTACGGGTTCTGAAGTTACCAATGACATCACTTTAAATCCTGTAGGCACAATAGTATTCAATCCATCCACCTCTTCTCCAACCACCCTAGTTATTCCATTCTGAATTCCAGGATGAGTAAACGTCTCATTCCAAAAAAGCTTTCCTGCCCCTCTTATAAAGTGATAGGTATCCGAGTGACCGAGCAAGCCTCTGTATGTATCTGTTGCTCCTTCATTTTCCTTGACCACCCAAAAAACCGTTCTAATCGAATTAATCGCGGGGAAATCCATGTAATCCGTTGTTCCATCGAAGCGCATCACATCAAAGCCATTTAACTCCCCACTTGCAATGACTGGTCTTCTGTTGGTGACAGGCTGAGTCATGTTGTTGTCATTTCCGCTTTGATCAAACCAATTGAGCACCGTGGCACCAAAATATTGCACGCCAACATCAGCCCGAACCCAGAGCTCGAGGCTTGGAACAGTGGCGGGATCAATTTGTGCTGTGGCAGTAAAGCAAAACAGCAGCGCGATAAAAGGAAATATAAATCTCACTCGGTTGAAGTTACAAATACATGGGCTAATTTCACGAGAATTTGGCAACCACTGTTGAAAAGGTAAATTTGTTTTTCACAGAACAACGCACACTTTGCAAAAGCTGATCAGATATTTAAGCTCACTCTGGAAGGATTTAAGGACGAGCAACAGCTTTCTGCAAAATTCCGCATGGCTATTTAGCGCATCTGCACTGGGCACTTTAGTTCAGTTGATCTTCTTCCCTATCATATCTAGAATCTACGAGCCGGAGGCCTATGGCGTCTTTGGATTGTTCAATGCCATTGTAGTTAACATCGCAATAATTGCCGGAATGAACTTAAGCATGGCCTTTGTGCTTCCAAAATCAATTCGTCAGTTCGCAGCGCTGCTTCAGGTTAATGTTAGAATCGTTTTAATCGTCTGTGCAATTGCAGGATTGATTTCATTGGTATTCGGCAAACAACTTCTTGTACTTTTTCATGCTGAAGAGCTCGATTACTGGGTTTACTTCATTGCTCCCGCTGCGTTTTTAGTTGCCTTCGATAAGATTCTCATCGATTGGGCAACACGAATCAAGGCATTTAAAAAGTTTGCCCTGTATAACTTTCAGACCAATTTGATTTCGAAGTTGTTTAATCTGGGGTATGGCTGGAAAATAAGCAATGGACCGTCAGGACTCATCCTCACGAATATATTGAGTTTCAGCTTGAGGATATCAGTTTACTTGCAATTCATTTTAGGTAAAAAAAGAAATTTACTTTTTGCTAAAACTACTTCCATTGAACGGAAGCAAGCCCTCAAGGAATACAAAAATTTTCCCGTGTACATATTACCGGGAAGCTTCTTAAACACTTTTTCTAATCAGCTATTTATACTATTACCACCATTGTTCGGCATGGATATTAAGGCCGTCGGAATTTACTCCTTCGCGGGTATTGTGCTCGATTTATTGTTGCGTTTGATCTCGAATGCTTTCAGTCCAGTCTATCTACAAAAGGCCGCTGAAGTGGTGCAAGCTGGCGTGCAAAACCTAGGTAAACTCAGCTGGAGTTTACATCGCAATCTGACCTTCTTGGTCTTCCTGCCGACACTCGCGCTCTATGCAGCTGGGGCTCCGCTTTACTCCTTTGTTTTCGGTGAACAGTGGTATGAAGCTGGATTGGTCACGGAATGGCTGGCACTGAGTTATTTCTTCAGGTTGAGCAGTTCGGCCATCAGTCCTGTGTTTGCCGTAATCCGCAAGGAAAAACACACCTTGTATTTTCAGATTATAACTTTTCTTCTTCGCATCACCGGCTTGTGTATTGCGTATTATCTGGGAGAGGACATTGTAGGTTTTGCCCTGTGGTACACCATATTCAACGGCATGGCTTATCTTTTATTAATTGCTTGGATTTTCAAACTCCTAAAACATGCTTGGCTTAAAGTGATTGCATTCCAGCTGCTGCTCTTTGGAATTCTTCTAACTTTGGGATGGTTCATTAAACCTCTACTTCACTGATGCTCGATCAAAAAAGCCGAGAAAAAGGCAACGAATACTACGACGAACTCTTCGAAAAGCAGCAATATTATAACGACCATTATTCGAACATTCATTATTACGTTCAATGGGTTCAGGTGGAGATGATGCTGCGTCCGTTCAAAGACAAGCATATTCTTGAAATTGGCTGCGGAACTGGCCAATTCACTCAGATGTTGGAAGATTTAGGGTACCGCGGATACAATGGCTTCGACTTCTCAGAAGTAGCTATCAAGAAGTCTAAGGAAAGAACAAATTTGAATGTTTTTGTGGGGGATGCTTTGGATCCCGCCACTTACGATTTACCCTACGATGCTGTCGTTTGCCTTGAAGTATTGGAGCATCTAGAAAAAGACCTTCAGGTGCTAGAAAACATTAAAGAAGGTGCCTTTGTGATTGTGAGTGTCCCAAATTTCGATGACCTCAGCCATGTGCGTTGGTTCAGAAGCTATTACCAAGTGAGGAAAAGATTCTTTCGACATATCGATATCCGAGGCATACGATTTGTCAATAATATTTACATTCTCTGTGGCACCCGATCTGATTTCAAGCCCAACATTTTTCAGGCTTTTCTAAAGACTCGTGAAGAAATTAGTTTGAAATCTTTTAGCAATCGCATCCGTCACAAACTAGTTCACTACTTTAAGATTAAGCATCGATAATGCCTCGACTGCTGCTGATATCATTTCACTACCGTCCGCTGGGAGCAGTAGCATCCGAACGAGCTCGAGCTTGGGCAGAATGCCTCGCCCGACAAGGATGGAACGTTGATGTATTGACTCACTACTGGGAAAAAGTAGAGGGACAATGGACCATCCCAAACATCCCCACAAAAATTGAAACGCCCGAAGAAAGATTGAGAATTATTCGTTTGGGAGCTAGCCCTCCTGAAGAGTTACACCTCAATAGCAAGCGCAGAAAATTCGCTATTCTGAAGAACTGGCTTGCTGGACATTTTGATCCTTTAGCATGGACGGTTCCTGCGCATGAAGCCATGGAGGATTGGTGCAATGAGCATGTGGGAAAAGGCAGTTATGACATTAGCCTAGGTATTTTCTCTCCACATACTCACCTGAAGCTCTGTTTTGATCTTCATCAGAGAACGGGAATTCCATATCACCTCGATTTCAGGGATTTGTGGGATAATTTCTTGGTGAAGGAGGCATATAAACCGGCTGGAATTCATCGCATCAAGCACATCCTCATTTTAATGTATTGGAGGAAATGGTTGAAAAATTGCTCGGGAATGTCTGCGGTAAGCTCTTCCCTGACAGACTATCTGCAATCACAATTCAAGGTTCATTGCGAAACAATATTGACTGGATTTGATGCTTCGAGACTTCCGGAATCGAAGAAGAAAAGTTCCACTTTCGCGATTTTGTATAGCGGCTCATTGTACAATCACCAGCATTATGATTTAGCCGTCGCTGGATTGAAAATCTTCTTTGAATCCCATCCTCAGGAAAATATTACGGTAAATTTTCAGGGGATTTTCCGTCAAGTTCCTGAAGAAGGATTGGCGAGTTATTCAAGCCAAGCCGCTGAATACATCAAGTCCGAACTGAATGACAAACGGGTGAAAACGGGAGGGCGAATTCCTGTTGAAGAAGTTCGGCAAATGCAGGAGGATGCCCAGGTCTTGATCATGCCAACACACAAAGGAGTTCCGGGAATCATACCTGGGAAATTTCAAGAATATCTCGGTTCAGGAACGAGAATCCTAGCCATCCCCAGAGATGAAAAAGGCATTGCCGAAATCTTAGACAATTCGGGAGCAGGAATTTGTGTGGAGGAAGTTGAAGAATTCGCTGATACACTCAAACTGTGGTATGCCGAATGGCAAGAGAATGGCGCACTGCAATCCTTAGCTCCCTTGCAAAAGCGAATGGTCTATTCCCAAAAATCGCAAGCGGAGTTGCTCAGTAAAATGCTAGAAGCAGAGTTGAAATAAACTACTGGGCGTTGTATTCTATAATAGTTCCCGTCAAACGCATCAAATCCAAATTCGCTAAATTCAAATTGAACAAAGCTTGGTAAGCTTGAAGTGCAACATTCAAATAAACCGTTTGACTATCGCGGTATTCTAAAGAAGTTATTTGTCCATTTTGGAATCGCTCAGAAGAGAGGTCCAATCTCGTTTTGCTCAATTCTCGATTCCTTTCCGAAAGACTATAAATACTGCGCTGATCGCTGTATCTGCCATAGGCCGATCGTAAATCGGCACTTAGGGAATTGCTCAATTCTTCAGTGGAAAGCAATGCGATTTCTTCTTGAATTCTCGCATTCTGCAGGTTCTTCCTGGTCCTGCCTCCGTTGAAGAGATTGAAGTTTAAGGTGAAATTCGCGAAGTAATTTATGGTTTCTCCATCTCCTTCAAGATCACCTGCTTTAAACTGACTCCGAGTGTCACCAAATCCTGCATTTAACCCAAGCGTTGGGTACATAGCACTTTTACTGATTCCAATTTCCTTGTTGATGATTTCATTGTTCAGGAATTGATTGCGCAAATTCCGGTTATCACTTTTCAGTTTGGCATCGAGGGTAGAAAGATCATAATCAAGGCCCGGATTCGTCAGCTTGTCTGTCAATGTATACGTATTGTCGACCGGTGCCGCCATGACCAAATTCAACTGACGAATGGCCTGATCGAATACCTGCGATTGAATCAGGTAGCTGGTAGAATCACTTAAAAAAGTCGATTCGAAAGCGAGGAGGTCAAAGCTTGTCGCTGTTCCCAAAGCGCGTTTTTGTTTGAGGTAATCCAATCGATCAGAAGAAAGTCCAATCACTTCCGAAAGCACATTCAATTTTTCCTGCTCCAATAGTGCCGAATAATAGGCGATGGCAACAGCTTGGATGGAATTTTGTACCACCAAATCGACATTCCCTTCAGACAGACTCTCCAACAATTCAAGCTTGTCTTTGGTGAGTTGCGCTTGGAACCCACCGAATAAAGTCCAGTTCAAATTGGCATTGGCAGCGATACTTGTAGCCTGCAATTTAGCTTGGATGAAGGAGGTTGGATTCTTGCTTTGGTCTACAATCGAGTTGCCATTTTGAAGACTAATTCCCAAGCTAGGTAAGGCTCCTGCCACACCCCAAGAATTATTGTTGCTGGCTACCTCGACATTTTTCTCAGCGATTTGAATCTGATAGTTGTTCTGCAAAGCAAGTGCGAGAGCATCTCCCAAAGACAAACTAGACTGCGCATTTAGTGTGACAGCACAAAAGCTGACTCCAAGGAATAGGAATAGTTTCAGCTTAGTCATTCTGTATTTCGTTTTGATCGTGATCTGATTCTTCAAGCACAACTTTCAATTCCTTCACGGCGGGCTCCACCTCTTCTGGACTTGGCATTTCTCCAGTTTTAAGCCAGTGAATATTTCTTCTCAACCTGTTAATAGCAAGCAAATAAATCGGCAGTAAGACCAAGATTAATACTGTCGCAACAAGTAATCCATAAGCCACCGTAAGCGCCATAGGAATCAGGAATTGAGCTTGGAAACTCTTGTTCAAAATTAGAGGAGCCAATCCAGCAACCGTAGTAATTGAGGTCAGTAGGATGGGTCGGAATCTGGACAGCCCAGTTTCTAGGATAGCCTCACGCACCTTCATTCCCTCTTTGAGATTATTGTTGTAGGCGGAGACGAAGACCAGGGCGTCATTGACCAGAATTCCTATCAGAGCAATGATTCCCAAAACAGAGAAGAAACTCATTTGAACCCCATGAATTCCATGTCCGAGAACCACTCCAATAAATCCAAAAGGAATGAGTAAGAAAACGGCTAAGCCTTGCCAGATCGATCTAAAAGTCATGATGATTACGAGCAACATCAAGATGAATACGATGGGCATAACCTCTTGAATGGAGACCTGTGATTTCAGTCTCTCCCGATTTTGTCCTTCGTAAGACGCCTTCACACTCGGGTATTTGATTAAGATTCCAGGAACAAATTCTCGGATTCCAGTCATCACATCTGATGCAGAGACTCCAGAATTAGAAACATCAGCCGAAAGTTGCATTTCACGAGCACCGTTGAGGTGGTTGATGGCAACGATTCCACGTTCAATTTCAAGCTCTGCGAGTTCATTCAATGGATAGAGTTCGCCGTTAGCAGCTCGGATTCGGATTGTTTCCAGTCGACCGATACTTGAGCGATCTACTTCGGCATACCTCAACCAAACTTTCACTTCATCGATTCCTCGCTGGAGGCGTTGAACTTCCAGCCCGAAAAATCCCTGACGCAATTGGCTGAGCACTTCCTGAACTGTTAATCCAAGGTTGTAGGCTTTAGGCTTGAGCTTTACATTCACCTCTTGCAATCCTTCCTGGTTGTTGTCGATGACATCCTTAATTTCACTGAGTTGCTGCATCTCGGATTTCACCTCTTCCAATGCAGCGCTCAATTCGACCAGATTATTTCCGAGAAGAGAGACAGAAATCGCTCT
>Ga0222689_1000214_pt1 | contig 22245 bp, 19 predicted proteins | sample AntAcemetage1231_FD_179838 | JGI IMG/M metagenome (GOLD analysis project Ga0222689, IMG submission 179838) | Saline water microbial communities from Ace Lake, Antarctica - #1231 | ecosystem: Environmental > Aquatic > Non-marine Saline and Alkaline > Saline | place: Antarctica: Ace Lake...
CACACCGATTATAGAGGGATTCAGAGCTGCCAATGGCTACGAAGTGGGCGACGTACTTCAATCCATCTACCTAACAGAAAACAAAGCTTACTTGGTGGTAAATAATTCCCAAAAAGTGGAAGTTGTAGATCAGAAATCGATGGAAAGTATTGGTGTAATCGCCCCATGTTCTTATCCCAGATACTTCATTCAACTCAATGATCAAACAGGTTATATCAGCAATGGCAGTGGCTCAGGCGAAGTTTTGATTGTCAATCTTGAATCATTAGAAGTGATTGGTCAAATACCTGTCGGCAATGGTCCAGAAGCCATGCAAATCATAGGCGATTACCTGTTTGTCGCAAATAGTGGGGGTTGGTTGGAGGATAATTCTGTGAGTGTGATTAATACCCTTACGAATCAAGAAACTCAACGGATTACGGTAGGAGATAGACCCGTGAAGTTAACTCTCACTGCTGATGGAATGCTACAGGTGCTCTGTGCTGGCAAGATTATCTACGACGAGAATTGGAACATCGTAGCTCATTCAGCTGCCGGGGTTTATGCAATTAATCCTATGGATTTTACCGCAACATTAAAGCTCAGTTTTGATGATGTCACGATTCACCCAACGGTAATGACAAGCGGAAGTGCTGGAGCAGAGTTATACATCGCCCTTGAGGAAGAATTGAAGGTCTATAATCCTTTGGTAAGCGATGATTATGAATTGATTAGAACGATTGATCAGCGGGCAGATGCTATTTTAGTGGATGATGCCAACAGCCAAATATGGCTGACGCAAATCGTTGATTACAGCACAGCGGGAAAAGTATTGAAGCTAACAGAAGAAGGAACAGTTTTACAAGAAATAACAGTTGGAATTGCGCCTAATGGTATTTATGCTGGCTCGGCAATGAATTGAGCTATCAGTCTTTTAGTAAATTCAGGATTGATTTTCGAAATGGATCCTCTTCCAACTGGAGGTCCTGCGGGGTCCAATCTATCCATATATCAGGCTGAACAGGCTCTAGAATCGTCCTGAAGCTATTGTCTGCATTGAATCGAATGGTGCTGAGGTTAATCGCCAACCCAGTATTTGGAAGTTTTATTTGACTTGGATTTCCCCAAGTTCCGGTCTCTGGACCTAGACAAGGCTCTCCCAGAATCAAGCCCAGACCTTCACGTCTGAAACAGGCGGCGGTATTGACGCTGGCGGAAGCACTTCGTCCATTCATCCACAAGAATAATTCCCCGCCGTATTTCCATTTCGATGTAGAATGCGGTTCTCTGTAATAAAGGGTGTCAACTTCACCGTTTGGGAGATGGATCATGCTCAAATAGTTCTCTACTTCTTCGTTTTTACGCATGACGTGATTCAACATAAATTTATTGAATCCTTTAAAGGATTTGTTGTTGCGTTCTTGAGCGGTTGGACTTTGTTTTGCAATGATATTAGCCGGGAGGTTGATTTTCCCTGGAGCCAAGTAGGAGAGTAGAAGCTCCGCTCTATTTGATTTTCCGCCGGTGTTGTCCCGAAGATCAATCACCAAATGCTCAAGCTTTTCCTTTTTTGCCTGCTTGAACGATTTTTTGAGGAATTTCTGGTAAGTGCTTCCTTTACCATAAGTAAATGAACCAATCCGTAGAATCCCGAGATCTAATGAATCGATAATCTCAAATTTATAGACAGCACCGTGCTTTTTAATAAAGCGATTTCCCTTAAGGTCTTTATTCTCTTGCTTGCGCATAGCCTTGATCTCATCTCTGGTCATTGCAGAATAATTGGCGCAAAGAGTATCTGTCGACCCTGGCGGAATGAAGCAAATCTCACAAATCGAATCAATCTGAAGATAGGTAGGTAGAATAGCATTGAAAATACCGTCTCGGATTCTCCGCTCTCCATGAATAGAATTGCCCTCGGTCACAGCGTATTCAAGCACTACATCGGCACATTTTTCAGCTGAAAGTCCCGCAATGCGAGTAATCCTAGAGCCTTTATCGATGACGTCAAGTTCATCCTTTACGCAGTATAACTTATCATCAATGCTGTAGATGGTGAAAGGAAGGTAGTAACCGCCGGCATTGGTGTACGGGTCAATCAGTGATTTATAATCTACATAAGTATGTGAGTCTTTCAGAACTTTTAATGTCCTTGCCAAGACCCGGGAAAATTGATAATAGTTCAATCCTGTTGAACACAGCAATGCTGCTTGATGCATGGCTTCTTCAAAACTGGCTTCAGAGGTATACATGAAGGGAGACTGGTGAGTTTCCAGTATTTTTTCCTTAACGAAGGCTAAGTCCTGCAGTAAAAGTTCTCCAGCAATAAGACTATCTCCCTTAATCCGCGATTGGGAATAAGAGAGAGCACTTGTAAATAGGATTATCGAAAGAGAAAGGATAAATCTCAAGTTCACTGTTCTCTTTTCTTTACCATGGTTAGAATGGTCGCCAATGCTACAGTTTCGCCAGTCTCATCGTAAACATCAACCATAAATTTAACTATACCTTTAGCAACATCATCTTCAGAACGCTTTTCTTGATCGATTTTTTCTTTAACCGTAAGACGAACGCCTATTGTCGCACCAGGATACACCGGCTTAGTGAACCTCGCTTCATCGATTCCATAATTCAACAATACTGGGCCTTTTTTAGGATCAACAAAAAGACCTGCCGCTTTTGCCAGGATGAAATAGCCGTGAGCGACTCGTTTTTCGAAGAGAGTGCCCTCTAATGAAGTTTCATCCATGTGGGCATAGAAATTATCTCCGCTCACATTGGCAAAATTCACAATATCTGTAGTTGTCACTGTGTGTTTGTGCGTAGTAACGGTGTCGCCAATTTGCAAGTCTTCAAAATGCTTTCTAAATACATGAGGTTCTGACTCTACTTGATCTCCATCTTGCTGATAAACCTGAGTGATAGCAGCGATAGTTGTTGGAGTGCCTTGAATGGCAGTTCTCTGCATGTAGTGATTCACACCTCGTTTTCCGCCCATTTCTTCGCCTCCTCCAGCGCGTCCTGGTCCTCCGTGAACCAACATAGGCATTGGAGAGCCATGGCCGGTAGACTCCTTAGCCATGTTCCTATCCATCACTAAAATTCTACCGTGATGAGAAGCCGCACCAAGCACGAAATCCATGGCTATTTTCTTATCGAAAGTGGCAATACTGCAGACCAAAGATCCTTTTCCCAGTTGAGCCAATTGAATGGCATCATCCAGATTCTTGTATGGCATTATAGTACTCACAGGGCCGAAAGCTTCAACTTCATGAGTGCTTTTCTTGTTGAAAGGATCGGAGTTTAATAATAGGATCGGAGACATAAATGCCCCTTGTTTAGCATCGGCATCTACGACTTGAGGGGAGTTTAGATTGCCATAAACCAATTCAGACTCTTGCATTAAGCTCGCTACCTTTTCCCTTACTTCAATAACTTGTTCCGCTCCAGCGAGGGCACCCATTCTTACTGTTTCATTTCGCGGATCGCCAATGGTAGTTTTATCAAGCTGGGCACTTAAGGCCTTAATTACAGCGTCAACTCGTGATTCAGGAACTATAACTCGGCGAATGGCTGTACATTTTTGTCCGCATTTCACCGTCATTTCACGTTTTACTTCCTTGATGAACAGATCAAATTCTGGACTCCCTGGGATGGCATCCTCTCCCAAAATACAGGCGTTCAGTGAATCAGCCTCCATATTGAATGGAACAGATTCCTCAAGCAATCGGGGATGAGCTTTCAGCATTCTACCTGTTGAAGCAGAACCGGTGAAGGTTACTACGTCTTGCGATTCAACATGGTCTAGAATTCCATTTGCCGATCCACAAATCAATTGTAGCGAACCTGGTGGTAGAATTCCCGATTGAATGATGTCCTTAACGACAATTTCAGTTAAGTATGAGGTGATTGTAGCCGGCTTTACTATGCAAGGGACTCCAGCGAGCCAATTGACAGCGGCCTTTTCAAGCATTCCCCAAATTGGGAAATTGAACGCGTTAATATGCACTGCAACTCCCTCTTTCGGAACCATAATGTGATGACCAATAAAACTTCCTTCTTTTGAAAGCTTGATTGGTTCTCCATCAGCGAAAAATGGTGTATTTGGAAATTGACGTCTTAAACTGGAGTATGCGAATAAGTTGCCAATACCTCCATCTATATCAATCCAACTATCAATTTTAGTAGCACCAGTGGCATAACTCAGTTCGTAATACGCCGCTTTTTTTTCATTCAAATAAAGCGCTAAGGCTTTCAGCATTCTTCCTCTTTCATGAAAGGTCATCTTGCGCAAGGCATGCGCATGACTTCTTCCATATTCCAACATATCCTTGAACGATAATCCTGAGCTAGTAGCTCGAAAGATTTCGCTGCCATTTATAGCATTGAAAAGTGCTTTTCCTTCTCCTTGACCCTCAATCCAGGATCCTTGCGCATAGTTTTGAATCTTCATAGTGCTATTTTCTGCTTCAAAGTTAGCCCAAAAATAAGCATCCCGAATTCATCCTGAAAATGACCGAATTTTATACCATGCTTGCCAAATAATCAATTTCTTAGGCTAGATGTTAATGCTGAGAAAATGTTCGTACCTTAGAGAAAACTAATCACTTATTAGTCCACAAATCCTTGAATTGTGCAAATGAATCGAACTTTTTGAACGATTGAGCGTATAAGTCAAGGATCTCAAAAAAAACAAACAACCATGAAAAAAGTTACACTTTTACTAGCCGCCCTAGCTGTTTTTAGTGTTTCGGCGCAACAAGCTGAACTCGTCGTAGAATCAGTAAATAATGCTGGAATTGTTCCTGGCAACACTTATAAAGTGTATGCTCAACTCGCTGGAAACACGCACAGTCTTCATGCTGTTTTTGCAACTGCTGGTGATGATATTTCAATCCAGTCAACAGCCCCTTTCTATCAACATCCTTATGGAGGAAATACCTCAAGAGATCTAATAGAAGGTATTGTTGCGATTACTCCAGAAATGGCTTTCGATAGCTATTTCACGATTGGTAAAGAGAATTCCAACAACAATGAAATGTGGGAAGTGAATATCGATTATTCAGATTTCAATACCGGTAATTCATTGCACGTTGCTGATGGAGCATGGTTCTTAGTTCCAACTTCTGAGCAGACAAGGGTGAATGATGGAAACTTGATTTTGTTGATGCAATTTACAACCACTGGAAACGTAAACGGAACGCTTAACCTACAAGGTTGGGAAGGCGAAAGAAATCCATGGCAAGCAATTGGACTTCAATTCTCAACGCAGAACGTAAGTGTGTTAGGATGTACAAATCCTCAGTCGGCAAACTTCAATGCAGCTGCAACAGTTGACAACGGAACTTGTGAGTCGGCAGTAGCTAATACAAATCCAACTCCGATTACTGCAAGCCCTTCAAAAGGCGCTTCTGGATGGTCAATTTTCCCTAATCCTGTTTTAAATGGACAAGTGAATATTCAATTCAGCGAAGCTATCAACCCAGATTCAGGAGTAAATGTGCTTATTAGCATTTATGAGATCACTGGAAAACAAGTGTTTAATCAAGAGTTTGGCGCTGAGCAGATTCTTGGAGGAAATAGAATCATACTTAATACTGATCTTTCTACGGGCAGCTATCAGGTTTCTGTAAATCAAGGAGACGTGAGGGAATCTCAACAAATTATAGTTGAGTAATCTCAATAAAGAATTAAAAAAGAAAGAGGCTCAATTTGAGCCTCTTTTTTATTGGAATACGTTTTGTCTTATTGAATCAAAGATTCGTAGAAAGAGATTAATTCATCGATAATCACATTGTTATCGTACTTGCTTTTGGCTTTTTTAATTCCGAGTTCCCCCATTGATATTCGCAGGCTTTCGTCAGCAATGAGTTTGGAGACCGCCTCAACAAATTGATTGGCAGAATTAGCAATTAACAACTCCTCATTTTCGGTGTAGTCTATCCCTGCGGCTGCAGCTTGTGTGGTGACTATTGCATTCCCCGCTGCCATTCCCTCAATAATTCTAACTCTCAATCCGCCAGTGCTAAGCAGAGGAACAACCATGATGCTGTATTTCTGGAGATATTCCTGAACATCCGGTACTTCGCCAACAATTATAATGTGTTCGTTCCCGTAATCACGGATCCCTTGTGGAATTTTTCGTCCTGCCAAATAGAATTTTAGTTCAGGATGCACTTGATGGATTTTAGGCCATACTTCTTCCAAGAACCAAACCATGCCTTCTAGATTCGGGCTCCAATCCATTGAACCAAGATAGCACACGGCCAATTCCCTTTTCTCGAGCGAAACTATCTGCTCGGTCGGGCTGATGCCAAAAGGAACAGTGCACATGGCTCTTTTAAAGCCCAATTTTCGGAAGACATTAAAATCGATTGAGCTTATGGCGACTATTCCATCAATTTGAGTCAACATATCAACCTCGTAATCTTTTAGCTTAGATGCGAGGTACTTCAGATAAGCCTTACGAGCAATATTTTGTGTCGTTTTAGCCTGCTTTTCCCAGATTAGGTGTTCAATATTGTGGCTTCTCAAAACCACCTTTGCTTTGCTGTGCCTGCGAATGGTTCCCAGGTAGGGTGTCATGAATAAGCTTTCAATGTGGATGACATCAAACTTTTCCTTCTTCAATAGCTTTGATAGCTTGATATCGAAATCAGGACTGAAAAAACGGCTGATGTTGTATGAGTCTTGGGTGATGAGACTAGCGAAAGCTTCAACTGGATTAACCCTTGTATCTACAAAAACACCTTCAATTTTTGTGGATTCGAGGTAAGCTTTATCGAGCTTTTCGGTTTGAAGAGGATGCTTGTGGGTTTCTATCGTTAGAATCTTAACCTGATGCCCACGTTCAATCAAACCTTCAGTTATGCAGTGCATAGAACGAGTTCCTCCATCAGTAGGAGGGCATGGTGGTTTGTGACAAAGCTGTAAGACCTTCATCATGTCGCTTCTGTATTTGTATTTTTAGACCTGATCTTAAGTTTTTTCAGAATCCACCTGAATACTCTTGTGTAAACTTCTTTGTCCATGATTGAGCTGTCGTTGGCTGCCTTATAAGTTAACCAAAATCCCAATGGCAAAAGAAAAACTGTGCTCATCCACATGCCCATCCACGGTTCTAAAGTACCTGATTTTGTCATTTTTTCTCCTGAGATGGTCAGAATATAATAGAGCACGAAAAGCAAAATGGCAAATACCGTGGGTAGTCCGAGCCCACCTTTCCGTATGATTGCTCCTAAGGGTGCACCGATGAAAAACAGCACCAAGCAAGCAAAGGCAAAGAAGAATTTTCGGTGCCACTCAATTTTATGCCGATCAGCGTATTCTTCTTTCGCGCCAATATCTTGTAAGACTCGTTCTATATATGAAACCGACTTTCTAGCATAATCCTTTGCCACTGTAATGGCTCGTTTTTGTTGAACATATTTCAAGCGATCGAAGAAGTACTTGTCGTTGCTGGCCAATACTACAGTGCTTAAATCAAGGCTGTCACGGGTCAGTGATATGCTGTAATTCAAGTAGCGGTTCATTTCATCTTTGAGCAACTGCTCTTTTATAGCAATGGAATCCAAGGAAACATCCAATTGTCCCAAGCTCATCATGTCATAAGAGTTCGCGAATAATTCCTCATCGGTTTGACTGAATTCAAATGAACTCAGATCCATTCTCAAGATGTCTTTTTCAAAATGGTTCCTGATGTGCGGAAACATTGGATCTCTTCGGTTAGCATCCAACTGCTCATCATAACTGTAACCATTGAAGAGGGTGAGTACAAGAAAACGCTTGTCTGAAGTTTGCTCCATGGTGCCTCTTTCCGCACGAATTACCGTTTTATTCCCTTTTTCCGGCAAGCGGTGATCGTAAATCAAAACATCATGAAGCTCACCGGTATCCTTATCTTTATCTTTTACGCGGATGCTAAATCCTTCAATACCGTTGTAGAAAACTCCTGAATTCAAATTCAATGCTGGCCGTTGTTCGACTACGCTATAGAGTAAGGACCTAAACTTTAAGTTGGCGATAGGCCAAACGTTATTGGAGAAGTAAAAAGCTCCAATCGATATAAAAACAATAAAGATGATGAGTGGCCTCAATATTCTAATCAATGAATTGCCAGCAGATTTCATTGCAGTGAGCTCATAATTCTCTGACAATCCGCCCAATGACATGATTGAACTCAACAAGATAGCAAGAGGAAGAGCAAGGTTTACCAGTTTGGCAGATGCGTACAGCAACAACTCGAAAATCACTGTCACCTCCAATCCCTTACCCATTAAATCATCGACATGCTTCCAGAGAAACTGCATCTCAAAGATGAACAAGGCCACAAAAAAGGTGAGTAGAAATGGACCAATATAGGCTTGTAATAAGAGTAAGGTTAATTTTTTCACAAACAAGATTCGATTTGCCCTCCACCGCAAATATAAGCCCTTTGTTGAGGCCAAGTGCGGGTATAACTAATTTTCACATGAACAGAATAGCGAATGATTACAAGCTGACTTATATAGGTATATGATAGCCCAGCGATTAAGGGCCAAAAAAATACTGAGCCATCAATCACTATATTTTTCTAAATTCGCTTCCAATATTCAGAAAACCACATAGATATGTTCAAATCATCGTATCAATCGTTCGGATTGATAATAATTTCAATGGCTGCTCTGCTTTCTGCTTGCAGCCCTCAAGAGAAAAAAGAAGCAGAACCAGTTGTTCAAGAAGAAACAAACAACGATCAAGTAATTGGAGAAGATGGATTCGTATGGCAGACGGAACAATTTGCTGACATTAGAATTGTACGTTATAAGATACCTGCTTGGGACAGTTTGAGCACCAAGCAAAAAGAATTGGTTTATTACCTCACACAAGCTGGATTAGCTGGTAGGGACATCATGTACGATCAAAACTATCGTCACAACCTACAAATCAGAACTGCGCTTGAAAGTATTTACATCGATTACAGCGGCGATAGAAATTCTGAAAACTGGAATAATTTCGAAACTTACTTGAAAAGAGTTTGGTTCTCGAACGGAATCCACCACCACTATTCTAACAACAAGTTAGTTCCAGGGTTCACCCAAGAGTATTTCACAGAAATTTCTGCTGCTAGCAATGTATCGCTAGAAGAAGAAGCGCTGAAAGCTATTTTTGATCCAGCATTTGATGCCAAAAAGGTAGAGCAAGATGCCGATAAAGGATTGCTTGAGAATTCAGCGATTAATTTTTATGCTCCCGACGTAACAACAGCAGAGGCTGAGGCATATTATGCAAGTATCACTGACAAAAAGAGTCGTACTCCGGTATCATACGGATTGAATTCTCGTTTGGTGAAAAATGAGGCCGGTAAAGTTGTTGAAGATGTGTATAAGGTAGGCGGATTGTACGGCGCTGCCATCGAGAAAATAGTTTACTGGTTAGAGAAAGCTGAAACCGTTGCTGAGAATGATATTCAAGCCGCTGGTTTCAGGAAGATGGTTAGTTATTATCGCACAGGTGACCTGAAAGAATGGGATATCTTTAACATCAACTGGGTAAAGGAAACTGAAGGCGATATAGATTTCATCAATGGATTTATTGAAGTTTACAACGATCCACTGGGCTACAAAGGCTCTTACGAAACTGTAGTTGAGATAAAAGATTTCGTAGCATCGGCTCAAATGGATGTCTTCATGGAAAATGTTCAATGGTTCGAAGACAATAGTCCTATTCAAGACAAACACAAGAAGAAGGATGTTAAAGGTGTAACCTACAAAGTGGTTAATGTTGCTGGCGAAGCTGGTGATGCATCTCCTTCAACTCCAATCGGTGTTAACCTTCCTAATGCAAACTGGATCCGTCAACTGCACGGTTCTAAGTCGGTTAGTTTAGGAAATATCGTAGATGCTTATGACGAAAGCAGCGCTGGTGGATTCTTAGAGGAGTTCGCTCACGATCAAGAAGAAATTGACAGAACTAAAGCTCATGGCAAATTAGCAGGAAAATTACATACTGCTTTACACGAGGTGGTAGGTCATGCTTCCGGTCAATTGGAGGAGGGCGTTGGTACTCCTAAAGAAACGGTGAAGGAATTCGCAAGTACTCTAGAAGAGGGACGTGCAGATCTTGTTGCACTTTATTTCATGATGGATTCTATGCTCATCGACTTAGGTTTGATGGAAAGCTTCGAAGTCGGAATGGCTGAATACGATTCATACATCCGCAACGGAATGCTCGCTCAATTGAGAAGATTAGAAATGGGTGATGATATTGAAGAAGCTCACATGAGAAACCGTGCTTGGGTTTCAAGATGGGTGTTTGAAAAGGGTGAGGCTGATGGAGTGATTGAAAAAATCAACCGTGATGGTAAAACTTACTTTGACATTAAGGATTACATGAAGCTAAGAACTTTATTCGGCGAATTGTTGAGTGAAGTACAGCGAATCAAGTCTCAGGGAGATTACGAAGCAGGAAAGGCCTTGGTCATGAATTATGGAGTTAAAGTAGATCCTAAAATTCATCAGGAAGTTCTTGATCGAAGTGAAGTCTTGAAGACTGCTCCTTACGGCGGATTCATCAATCCTGTGCTTAATCCAATCATGGACGATGCTGGTAACGTTATCGACGTCGAAGTTCAATATCCACTTGACTTTACTGAGCAAATGTTGTTCTACAGCAAGAATTATAGCTTCTTAACGAAGTAAGAAAATAAGCTCAATCGTAAAAACCCGAAGTTCAACTTCGGGTTTTTTTATGTCCTAATGTATTGTTTACAGTTATAAGATTGCTCTTGGAATCTTAAGCTTGCTATAATTCAAAGATTATGGCGCACAAGAATGAGTCGTGATCGGTTTTTATTCCTTTCCTTAGCTTAGAATTTGCGAATAGAGTCTATTCAAATCTGTCTAATAGGAATTTCAAATCATGAATACTGACAAGCTGCGTTTAAAACTAATTTCTTGGATAGTCAACGAAGACAATCAGGATACATTGAACAGAATCAATGATTTGGTTGATGATTTAGAATTTGAGCAACAAAGCGAGAAAAAGGTGATGGGACTGCGTTCAAATGGAATGGAAGTAACCAAAGCCGAATTATTAAGATGTGTGAGAATTTCTGAGGAACAAGCGGGGAGAGGCGAGTTACTCAGTTTTGATGAATTGGAAAAGCACTCCGAAACCTGGTAAAAAACAATCAATGATCAAGTATTTAGCGTCAATAATTTTCGTGGGAACAACAGCACTAGTTTCCGCTCAAACAATCTGTGAATCAGGGTTTGCAGATATTTACCCTTGCTCTGGAATCGATATGTTATCACATTTGACAACCGATGAAATCGGAGGTGGGAACAATATGAACGACATCTGGGGTTGGACTTCTGCTGATGGAAGAGAATTGGTAATTGCCGGCAGATCTTCTGGAACAGCTTTCGTTGATATTACTGATCCATTGAATCCCGTTTACCTTGGAAACCTTCCCACCCATTCTTCTACAAGTTTGTGGCGTGATATGAAGGTATACAACGATTACGCATTCATCGTTAGTGAGGCTGGAGGCCACGGAATGCAAGTGATTGATTTGAATATGGTAATCAATACTGAAAATCCGCCTGTCGAATTCTCGGAATCAGCGTATTACGGAGGATTCGGTCACTGCCACAACATAGCAATTAATGAAGAAAGTGGATTCGCTTATGCTGTAGGTACTGGGAATTTTAGTGGTGGATTAGAGATTATCGACATCTCAAATCCATTGGAACCCACCCTTGCTGGAGGTTTTGACGGTGGAGGGTATGTTCATGATGCTCAAATCGTAAATTATATTGGTCCAGATACCGAGTATCAAGGTCGTGAAATTGCATTTTGCTGCAACGGAGGATCATTTGTAATAGCTGATGTGACGCTAAAAGATGATGTTGAAGGAATTGTAATGAAGGTTTACGACAACCTGTCTTATGTTCATCAAGGTTGGTTGACTGAAGATCAGCGCTTCTTCTTACAGAACGATGAGACTGACGAAGTTGGATTTGGCTTCAATACCAGAACCCACATGTGGGATATTGCAGATTTGGATAATCCTGTTTATTTAGGCTTCTATGAAGGTCCGGTAGCGAGTTCTGACCATAACCTTTACATACTCGGAAACACAGGGTATATGTCCAATTATGGCTCTGGTTTGCGTGTGATAGACGTTTCAGATGTGGCAAATTCAACGATTACTGAAATTGGGTATTTCGATATTGAACCAGCTTCGAATAATGCTGGATACTACGGCTCATGGAGTAATTATCCTTATTTCTCAAGTGGAAATATAGCATTGACTAGTATGGCAGGCGGATTGTTTATAGTTGCACTCCAAGATGGATTGCTCACAGGAGTGGAGGAAGCTAATCCTCTTCAATCATCTGCGGCGCTTTCAGTAGGACCTAATCCAGCTGATTCAGAATTGAATATCAATTGGACAGGACTGGAGCAAAATTCTTCACTTTTCGTTTTCAGTTCAGATGGAAGACTCATCAAGACCTTGCCTGTATTCGGAAAGTCAGGCAGATTGACGATTTCTGTGAATGACTTGCCGGCGGGTATGTATTTCTTGAAATCCTCGACTGCTACTATCGGCAGTAAATCATTCCTCGTTCATTAAACAACTGTTGTAACGGCTGACTTTTTATTCCTATAGCTGAAATATTGGGAGAGTGAGAACCCTGCGATGAGGTGCCAAACACCCCACCAAGCTGCCATTAGCGCCATTCCTCCATTTCCGTTGAAGAATCCAAAAATAATTATCAGGGCTAGTCCTGAGTTTTGAATTCCGGTTTCTAAGGTAATAGTGATGGATTCTTTCATTGGGTTTCCTGCTAGTCTTGCCCAAATCCATGCTGAGCCTAATGCTAGGGCATTGTGCCCCAAAACGATTAGAAAAACTTTGTCCAGGTGTTCTGCGAAAGCGAATCGGTTGTTCCAAATTGCTACGCCAATGAAGAGGGCTAGTATCGCGACACCGATAAACTTAGCAGGCTTTGCTAATTTCTCAGCAAGCTTTGGAAGGTAAGTCTTAACCATCCAACCAAGAACAAGGGGAAACAACAGAATCAATACTAAAGTACCTGCCAACTCAGAAAATGATAATTGGAATTCAGCACTTTGCTCCCCATAAGGTGAAAGACTAATCCAAAAAACATAACCCAAAGGAGTGAGGATGGTGGCGAACAACGATGAAAAGCTTGTCAATACAACAGACAGGGCAACATTACCACCGGCCATCATGCTAAAGAAATTGGAAACATTACCACCCGGGCAAACAGAAACGAGTATCATTCCAAGTCCCAACAAGGGGTGGGGTTGAATGAGATAAATCAATAGAAGGGTAATTAACGGCAGTATGAGCCATTGTGAAATCAGCCCTGAAAGAATCGACTTCGGATGCTTTTTTAATTCTGCGAAATCTCCATAGTTCATGCTCAAGGCGACCGCAAACATAATCACAGCAAGGGAAATGTTCATTGCCACCAATCCATCATCGCTGAACTGAAGTGAAATATTTTCAAAGGAATCTTTCACAGAGACTTCAAGAGTAGACTTAATTCCTCTTCATTCACAGAAACACGCAAATCCCCGTCCATAGCGATTGAAAAATCACCGGTTTGTTCTGAAACCACAATGACAACGGCATCTGTTTGCTCAGCGATTCCAAGAGCTGATCGATGCCTCATTCCTAAGTTTCCTCTTAATTCTTCGCTTTCAGAAACAGGAAGTACACCACGAGCAAGCTTAATTTTATTGTTGGAAATCAATACGGCCCCATCGTGAATGGGATTGTTCTTGTAGAAAATAGACTCTAAGAGCGGGGCACTCAGTTTGGCGTCTATCTTAAGTCCACTTTTGATATAAGACTCCAAATCAGAAGACCTCGTCAACACGATTAAAGCTCCTGTTCTGGAATTTGCCATCCGAATACAAGCTTTTAAAACAGCAGAATAGTCATTTGACTCCTCTCCGCTTTTTCCAAAAATATTTTGGAATGAATATTTTCTGCTTTTGCCTCTAATCCGGCTCCTTGTGCCAATCAAAAGTAAAAACTGTCGAAGTTCCTTCTGAAAAACGATGAGTAGGGCAATCACACCAACGCCGATAAATTGACCTAGAATTTCACTTAGCATGGTCATTTGCAATAGGCTGACGATTTTCCAAAGGATGTAAATCGCGAGTATCCCTAAGAAGATGCGAATTGCCGCTGTGCCTTTAATGAGCTGATAGACTTGATAAATGATAAATGCGACCAGCAAAATATCAAGTAAGTCTATTATTCTAAAATCGATTGGACTATTCAAAATTTATACAATGTTCGGGCGAATATCGTTAATATATCCCATCAGCTGTTTACATTCTACCGCTTCTTTTACATCATGCACTCTCAATATTGAAGCTGATCGATCCAGTGCTATGGCATGAAGAAATGTCGTCCCATTCAGCGCATCTTGAGCATTTACGTTTAATACTTTATTTACCATCGATTTACGGCTAATTCCAACGAGTAGAGGACAATTCAGTGCTTTGAACTCCTCGAGTCGCAAGAGCATTTCATAGTTCTGAGCCACAGTTTTTCCAAACCCGAATCCAGGATCTAAAATGATGTCTTTCACGCCTAAAGACAATAATGTATCTATCCCTAATTTCAATTCTGCGAACACATCATTCACGACATCAATGTATTCCGGGTTTTCTTGCATGTTTTTGGGATTACCTTGAATGTGCATCAAAACATAAGGTACTTGAAGTTGAGCAACAGTTCTGAACATGTCTTCATCTAACCTACCCCCAGAAATATCGTTTACCATATTAGCCCCAGCCTTCACCGCTTGTCGTGCAACCTCTGCGCGATAAGTGTCAATGGAAATCACAGCTTGTGGAAATGCATCTCGAATTAATTCGATGCTTGGAATAACTCTTCGCAGTTCTTCCTCCAATCCAACATCATTAGCGCCTGGTCGAGTTGATTGCCCACCAATATCAAGGATATCAACACCTTCGTCAAGCATTTCACTGACTTTATGCAGTAGGGATTCAGCACCTGCAATTCTGCTTTCAGCGAAAAATGAATCAGAAGTTATATTCAAAATTCCCATGATCTTCGGACTGCTTAAGTCCATCAGTCTTGATCCGATTCGTATGGTAGTCTTCATTCAATTGCAGTATCTTGCGCCAAATTAACTCAAGCAAATCCTTCAGGCAAGTTTCATGAGTAATACCATTGAACAATACGAGGCAGTAATTAACAAATGCCGTGAACTCTTTACCAAGAAAACTCACGATTACGGCACTGCATGGCGCATTTTAAGGCCTTCATCTTTGACTGACCAAATCTTTATCAAAGCTCAGAGAATCAGAACCATTCAAACCACAGGAAACCAGCAGGTTAATGAAGGGATTGAACCCGAGTTCATCGGTATTATCAACTATGCGGCAATGGCTATAATTCAATTGAGTCTGAATGGAGATCAAGAGCTCGAATTGCCTGAAGACAAGGCGATTGCGCTGTATAACGACTCGATTCAACAGACTCAAGAGCTCATGCTTAAAAAGAATCATGATTACGGTGAGGCATGGAGGGATATGAGAGTCAGTTCGTTGACTGACCTTATCTTAATGAAACTATTGCGGGTGAAGCAAATTGAGGATAATGCTGGTCATACGCTTGTTTCAGAAGGGATTGATGCCAATTACATGGACATCCTCAATTATGCTGTTTTCGCCATGATCCTCATGCAAGAAGAAAATTCATAATTGCTTGTTCAAAAACTGGATTTTCACTCAACTGTTAATGATGCGTTAAACCTTAACTTGCATCAATATTCTGCTTTTAATTTGGTACTATGAACGCGATAATCACACTTTCAAGAATACTTGTCGGATCCTTATTTATTGTATCGGGACTAATCAAAGCGAATGATGCTTTAGGATTCTCTTATAAATTGGTGGAATATTTCGGTGAGAAAGCCCTGAATCTTCCATACCTAGAGCCATACGCCCTGGGGATTGCGATTTTCGTTTGTATTGGAGAAATCGTATTGGGATTAGCTGTTTTAGTAGGAGGACGGGCAAAACTGACAGCAGCCTTGCTGATGGTGATGATTCTGTTCTTCACGTGGCTAACCTTTTACACAGCCACTTGCGATCCATACGAACAAGTGAGTAAGATTAAAGATGGAGTTGAGATTCTAGAAACCCGTGAATGTGTCTTAGAGTGTGGCTGTTTTGGAAATGCTATTCCTTTAACCCCTTGGGAATCATTCTATAAGGATTTAGCACTGTTGGTGTTTATTACAGTCATTTTCTTCGCATCATTCTTTAGCGATCGTATTAAGCTCAACACTAACAAAGAAGACCTGATCATTATTCCGGCATCACTTTTATTGATTGCTATTTTTAGTGCTGTCATGCTTGATTGGTGGTTCCCAGTGCTGTTCACGATAATTATGTTCGCCGCTTATATTGGTATTAAGCGGTTTAATGGCAGCGTCCGCGGGGAATGGATGATTGCTGGATCGGCAGTTCTTATTTCAGCGATTTTCCAATACTATACCTTGGCTCATTTGCCAATGAAGGACTACAGGCCTTATGCAGAAGGTAAATCTGTCCGCGATGGAATGAAATCAGCGGAAGACTTGGGCTTAGATCCCCCAGTTTTTGCAGTGAAGTACTTATTCACGAACACTAAAACCAAGGCTGACACCATTGTTCTTTCAACAGATTATTTGGAAAAGAAGCTCTACGCAGATGAGTCGTTCAAAAATAACTACGAGATAAACTCTTGGGATGGAGAGACTATCATGCTCAAGGATGGCTATCAGCCAAGCATTTCTGATTTTGGACTTCAAGATTTCTACGGTGAGGATTACACGGACTCACTCTTGTTGAACCCGGGCTACACTTTAATTCAAGTGAGCTATGATATCAGTCATGCCGCTTGTGGTAAAGAGGCTGCAATAGCCGATTTAACGAACAAGTGCCAAGCTGCAGGAATAGATGTCATTGGATTGAGTTCATCATCTATGGAAGAAATTGATGAATATCGACATGCACACAAATTGGCCTTTCCGTTTTATGTCGCAGATGGAAAAGTCTTGAAAACAGTTGTAAGAGCAAACCCTGGGTTTGTGCTGATGAAAGACGGGATGGTAGTCAAGAAGTGGCACATAAACGATTTGCCTGATTTCGCCGACTTACAAATGGAATTCCTCAATTGAAGTGCTTCGCTATTTCTTGAAGAAAATCGGATATGGGATCACCGTACTTTTCGGAGTACTGAGTTTGGTGTTTTTTATTTTCAATCTGAGTCCTTCAGATCCTTCTCGATTAATTGCAGGTCAAAATGACTCCGAAGAAGTTCTTCAACTCATTCGTCACAAACTTGGATTAGACCTTTCGGTAGGAGAGAGGTACTTGTTGTATATCAATGACTTATCTCCACTTTCAATTCATTCAACTGCTGAGGATCACGCTAGCAATTGGGACGACTCAAGTTATTCTGGAACTAGATTCGCCGAACTGGGCAACAAAGAACTGGCAGTAAAATGGCCCTACTTGAGACGATCCTACATTTCGAATCGAGCGGTCACTTCAATCATCGCTGACTCAATCCCCGGAACGTTCATCTTGGCGATCTCCGCGATTCTTATTGCCTTAATTCTTGGGATTAGCCTAGGAGTGCTTTCTGCATTGAATAAGGACGGTCTCATCGATAAGTTAAGCTTGTTGCTGTCGGCAGTTGGAATGTCTGGCCCATCATTCTTTATGGCGATCATTATTGCTTGGATAGGAGGATTGCTGTGGTACGATCAAATAAACCTCGCTTTATTGCCTTTCCTGATGGCTGCTTTGGTGTTCATTGTGTTGAAAGTCAAGCGAATAAAACGAGGGAGTGTAGCTGCTAAATGGACATTCTACGCTTTTGGACTTGGTTGGATTTATATTGTCCTCGGTCATGTTTTAACGGAATCTGGATTTCCAGGTTCAAGCTTGGCACTTCAGCTGCCAGGAACTGGACTTGGTATGACTGGCAGTCTATACGGAGTTGATGTTTGGAAAGGCCAGACCTTAGAGCTTAAAAACTTGATATTACCTGCTATTACACTTGGAATCAGGCCATTGTCAGTAGTGGTTCAGCTTACAAGAAACTCTATGCTCGATGTACTTCAATCGGATTTTGTTAGAACAGCTCGGGCAAAAGGCTTGTCTCAAGCGCGAGTTGTAATAGTCCACGGCTTGAGGAACGCATTAAATCCAGTTGTGACTGCAGTCTCAGGTTGGTTTGCATCACTTCTTGCTGGAGCTGTTTTCGTTGAATTTGTATTTGGTTGGAAAGGATTGGGAATGGAAGTATTCCGGGCTCTAGATCAAGAAGATCTACCCGTAGTAATGGGTGCAGTTTTAGTGATCGCAACCATATTTGTATTCATCAATATCTTGGTCGATCTCGCCTATGCATGGCTTGATCCGCGTGTTAGACTCAGCTAACCGCCCTACTGACTCTCACCTGATCATTCAATAGAGCAATCATTCTTCTCGACATTTCATTGAAATAACGCTTGGTTCGATACGATCCTACCCATTGGACGCCTTGAATTGCGTTGCTCAAGAAGATTTCATCCGCCGCGAGCAAATTCTGCGGATTTAATCCACATTCATACACCTTAATTTGGTTTTCTAAAGCAAGGTTAATGATTTGCATCCTCATGATTCCACCGATACATCCATCTTCTAAGCCAGGGGTATACAGTACACCATTACTAACGATGAACAGATTTGAGCTGGTAGATTCGATGATTCCAAGCTTATAATTCTGAATCAAGCAATCATCAAGTCCATTCTGCTTGCCATAGATACTCGCCATCACATAAAGCTGACAATTCAAGGTCTTGTAATAAGAGAGTGAATTGATTTGCTTTTTCATATCTGGGAAGATGTCAATATTCTTACCCTGTTGATTCAAAAAGAACATATTATGTTCCAGCGGGTAGGCTTCAATGACATATTCAGCTTCGTTATTGTCAGGCAAATATGTGCCATTGGCATTTCGGGTGAAGGTGATTCTGATGCGCCCACCTTCGCGGATTTCATTCTTTTCTAGGAGTCTTTGAACCTCTTTACTCAATACTCTTTCATCAAAATCAACAGAGGCATGCATTTTCAATGCTTTCATACTCTCCATGATTCGAGTAAAATGCGATCCAAAGAAACATGGCTTTCCATTGACCACCCGTATACTTTCGAAAAATCCATCCCCGTAATGAAAACCACGGTTAGTGACCTTCAGCGCGAATTCATCGGAGGGAATATATTGCTTCTTTGTATAGAGATAATTCATAATGTTTGCAGCAATTGATTGAAGGTTTCAAGTAGAGATCCATTTACTTCCATGAGTTTACCTGGGACGCCGGCACCAGAAGCAGCTTCTAGATCACGCATTTTATCTCCAATCATAAACGAAGACTTGGGATCTATGTTATGTTGGGCTAAAGCTCTTTCTATCATTAAACTTCCAGGTTTTCTCGTCAATGATTTCCCTGTGCTTTCATGGTGTGGAGAGAAATAAATATCATCGATAACAACTCCCTCGGTTTTGCAGGTCGATTTGAGGTAGTCATGGATTCTATAAACCTCTTCAATGGTATATAAACCTTTTGCCACACCACCTTGATTGGTGATTACGATAATCTCAAATCCCGATTCTTTCATCTTTTTCATGGCCGGAATAGCGTCGGGAAGAATATGAAATTCTTCAAGAGATGTAGTGTAGTCCCCTGGGTCATGGTTGATTACTCCGTCTCTATCAAGGAATATGGCCTTTTTCATGCCTGCAATTTACAGAAATACTAGATTTCTCTAGCTATAGCCCAATTCTTGTCCCAAAAGAATTTTACTCTTTACAAGTACGAGTTCTGATTTTGCGACAAGCACTTCATCTTTCCAGAGTTCCGAAACGGCGTGATATACTTTTCCTTTTGTGGAGTTGCAGTAACCTCTTGCAATCAATTCTCCTTCAATAACAGGCTTTAACAACTCTACGGTGGCGGACTTTGTGAGTAAAAAGTATTCGGTTTCAAGAGACTGAGCAGCGAAGTAGCCCGAATCATCTAGATATTTGAAATAAACCAATCCATGCATTGCTCCAGCAGCATGGTGATAAGTAGGATTGACAGAACTAATTATTTCACATTTACCAACATCAAGTTTAAACTTGAATTCTGGGAAATGGTCGTGGATTGGCCCGGTTCGATACATCTGTTCTAATCTTTCAAAATGCGATAAAATCTCTGCCTCATTCATAGCTCAACTGATTCTCAATCCATTTTTCAATTTCCGATCTGCCTGCAGCAAACTCACATGCCCATTATCGCCTAAGGCACCTAGAACAAGGCATTGAGACATTGTCTTGGCCACTTGAATGACTGGAAAATTGACCACAGCCACAACTTGTTTGCCGACCAAATCTTTAGGTTGATACAAGACCGTAAGTTGTGCACTGCTCTTTAGAATTCCCAATTCTGCTCCGAAATCAATTTCTAAAATTATCGAAGGTTTTCGAGCATGTTCGTTCGGAGAAGCCTGAATTACAGTGCCTATGCGCAGGTCAATCTTATCGAAATCTTCCCAACTGATTTGTTCTTTTCGTAAATCCATTTGCTCAAAGATAAGGAGGAAGGTTTCCTCTGCAAATGCTTTTGATTACCTTGCCTCATCATTGTGAATGTATGGAGGAAAAACTGAATTGGAAGGAGTTTTCTGCTGCTGATAAATCCATCTGGATGCAAGCTGCAGAGAAAGCTCTCAAAGGAAAAAATTACGAAGATTACTTGGAATGGCTGTCTCGTGATGGAATTACATTACAGTCATACCAAGACATTTCTGATTTTCCTGGGGATGAGTCTGCACCTGGAACCTACCCTTGGAATAGAGGGGTTTCCAAAGAGAATAACAACTGGACGATCTCACAGAAATTTCAGTCTAAAAGCTTGAGCAACAAGCAGATCTTGAAGTCTTTGGAGGAAGGGGTGAATGGAGTTATTCTCAATTTTGAAGGATCATCAGACTTTCAGCTCAATAGATTGCTTCAAGATGTGCTGATAGAGATTATCGATTTGCAGATTCATACTAAAACATCACAGCTTGATGCGCTGGAGCATCTGCTAAGTCAGGTTTCAAATAAAGGTCTGTCTGCCCAAGGACTGAAAGCTGCGGTTTTAAGCGATGGCCTGTCAACTTGGGATGGTAAATCTGATGCTGGTCATATCCAACAAATCATAGACGCCTCTAGAGTTTCAGTAGATAAAAAGTCCTTGATACGCACTGTTCATGTTGACTTGATTACAGCTCAAAATGAAGGATGCTCGCCTGCTTTAGAACTTGGATTGGCGCTTGCCAAAGGACATGAGTACTTACAGATTTTGTTGAACGCTGGATTTGATGTTGATCAAGCCGGTGCATTGTTGCAATTCAGCCTGGGAGTTGGTCCTGATTATTTGATTGAAATTGCTAAGCTTAGAGCGATTAGACCTTTGTGGAATCAAGTTATTTCAGCCTATAATCCAGCTCATGATTGCAGTTCTTGCATCCACCTGCATGTCGAAAACTCAACTTGGAACTATAGCGCGAACGATGCTCATAATAACTTACTACGAGCCACATCTGCCGCCATGTCAGCCGTATTGGGCAACTGCGATAGCCTCGCATTAAATCCCTATGACCTAAAGCTCGAAAATAAAGACGAATCTGCAGATCGCCTATCACGTAGCATTCAATTTGTGCTCAGAGAAGAAGCTTATTTCAATAAAGTAGCTGATCCTGCCGGTGGATCCTGGTTTATAGAAGATGTAACTTCAAAACTAGCTGCCAAAGCATGGTCGATTTTTCAAGATGTTGAAAAGCAAGGTGGATTCATAGAAGCAGGCAAGAAAGGTGTTTTGCAAGAGTTAATAGCAAAAGACCAAAGTGCCTTGATAGCTGATTATAAGTCGGGCAAGTCCACGTGGATCGGAGTGAACAAACATCCACCTAAAAACGCAATTTCGCCCAAATTGAAGGAGGGACATTCCGCCATGGAAAACTTAGAAAATCACTTGTTAAACGTGAAGGAGGGAGAGCTATGAGAGTCGATTTCAGCAAAGTAGATTTTAAGGTGACACAAGGTAAAAGTCTTGAAAATCAAGAGGGTATGCCTTGGCAGACTCCAGAAAAAATTGATGTCAAGCCTGCATACAGCGGTGCTGACTTGAAAGAAGTCGGGCATTT
>Ga0222689_1000216_pt1 | contig 22203 bp, 17 predicted proteins | sample AntAcemetage1231_FD_179838 | JGI IMG/M metagenome (GOLD analysis project Ga0222689, IMG submission 179838) | Saline water microbial communities from Ace Lake, Antarctica - #1231 | ecosystem: Environmental > Aquatic > Non-marine Saline and Alkaline > Saline | place: Antarctica: Ace Lake...
GAGGAGCATCATTGCGTTTTCCCTCAACCTCGATACTAGCTGTCTCATACTCGTACTTTAGAATCTTTGAGAATCGCTCTACATTCTTGAGCATACAGGCTGCCAATGAAGTCAATAGCAATTCAGTGGGATTTGCTAAGCCATCCTTTCGCTCTGTTGAAGCATCAAATTGAATCACCCCTTTGTTAATATCCGAAAATGCTTCACCTCCTTTTATGCTCTTGGCTTTGATAGTGTAGTTAAGCATCTTCTTAAAATATTAAGTTGAAAAGATAACCAGAGATTATGATACAAAGTGTAACCACGCCAAAGAATATTCCTATGAGCTTTACCGTCATTACTTTTTTCAATAGCATTGCTTCAGGCAAGGATAGTCCTACAACTCCCATCATGAATGCAATAGCAGTTCCTAAGGGAATACCTTTGGCGACTAGCACTTGAACTACCGGAAGAATACCTGCGGCATTACTGTACATCGGAACGGCAAGAATGGTCGCAATCGGAACGGCAAGTAGATTGTCTTTTGCCATGTATTGCTCAAAGAATCCAGCTGGAATATAGCCGTGCATGAGTCCACCAATCCCTATTCCCACCAAAACATAAGGAATGACGCCTTTAAGTATCTTCATCACCTCAGACCATATGACGGGAAGGCGTTGACCTAGAGTTTGCTTTTCAGATTGAAATACTTCTTGGTCTCTCTGAGCAGAAGCCAGTACCTCTTTTACCCATGGTGTGAGCAATCCTTCGAGTTTCAGCCGTTGCAGAACATAACCGGAAATTGAACCCAATAGGACTCCGCTAATCACGTAAATGATTGTGGTTTTAACCCCGAAAAGGCCAACGAAAAGGCCAATGGCTACCTCGTTTACCAATGGCGATGTGATGAGAAAAGCAAAAGTGACTCCGAGTGGAATTCCCCCACGCACAAAGCCGATGAATAGCGGAACAGAAGAGCATGAACAAAAAGGAGTTACCACGCCAAATAGACTAGCCATCAAATATTCCGCCCCGTATAATTTATGACGAGAAAGGAAGTTTTTCACTTTGTCAATTGGGAAATAGCTGTTGACAATCCCCATGAAAAAGATCACGACAAAAAGCAGCAATAAGATCTTCACTGAATCGTATATGAAGAAGTTTAATGCCTCCGCGAGGTGCTTTCCTCTCTCCAATGCGAAAAGATCAAAGACTAAATAGTCAGCTATGTTCTGTATCCAATCGAACATGTTTTTCAGGTCGAACTACTGATTTTATTAGGAAGTAGGATTGCTGAGAATCTCGAGTACTTCCGATTTTGATGGCACACGTCCTTTGATGTAAACATGCTCATCAACAACTACCGCCGGCGTAGACATGATATTGTACTCCATGATTTTCATGATGTCTTCTACTTTCTCAACAGTCGCATCTATACCGTGCTCTTTGATTACTTCTTCAACCACAGCAGTAGTTTGTTTGCATTTGGGGCATCCTGTACCGAGTATTTTCACGTGTTTGCTCATAACTCTCTTTTGATAGTATATCGTCTATGTACGATTGATTACAGTAAATAAAAAGCTATCCGAAAAACCCGTTGAAGAGTGTTTTGGCCTTCTCCCAATTCTCCTTGTTCACGCAGTATTTTATTCGCGGGGGATTTAACTCTCCCTGTATGAGTCCTGCATTCTTCAATTCCTTCAGGTGTTGCGAAATTGTGGACTGTGCCAAAGGAATCACATCAACTAAATCGCCCGTAAAACAACAAGATTGATTCTCTAAATACTTGAGTATAGCCACTCGAGTTGGGTGCGCTAAAGCTTTTGCGAAAATCGCTAATTGCTCAGTGTCTGCTTCGAAGCTTTGTATTTCAGTAGTTCTCCTCATAGTTCATCGCAAATATACGATTGATTTGCTATAATGTGAGTTTTTCATCAAACAAATGCTTTGAAAGATCTAGTTCAATCATTTTAAGGCACGGCAAACTAGATCTATGTCAAGAGCTTTGAAGTTGTATAGTCAACTTCCTTAAATAGGCTTTAATTTGGGAAGTGGAGAGGCGCCATGCTGGCAGCTTCCAAATAGAATAATCCAAGAGCATGTTCTTATTTGAAGGACATAAAAATATTAAAATTGTATTTGGAACTTGATTCAATTCACAAGGACTATCCCAAAAATAGTAACCTCACATTTCTCTTAGAAGCAATTAAGTCAATTTAATCTTTCACACATCTACAAGAATAACCACGGTTGCCTGGGGAATTTGTACTAGCTGCGCTTGCACCGTTATAGAAGAGATAAAAGTACATGCCATATCCGTTGTTTGAGTCTGCTGTCTGCGTCCAGAAATTTCCGAAAGTCCCCCCTGGTGGTTGAGTTGACCACATGGTTCCTCCGGCTCTTCCTGAAAATCCACTACTGTTAGTGGCGCCTACGTTCGGTGCTTGCCAATATGATCCTCCAGTTTCTTTCATTTTTCCACCAGCAACATCTGATCCACCAAGAGATGAAACTAAGTCATTGTATTCGCCAAGAGTAGGTATGTGCCACCCACTCGGGCACAGATTCAAAGGATTGCTGGCAGCGTACCAATTGTACCATTTGCCGTAGTCGTTTTCGTACGAAATGTCATTGTTAAAATAGGCCCATGCATGGGTGGTTAAACTTGTGAATGATTGACCATCAGTGACTAGTGGAACCTCGCTGCCATCATTATACCTGGTGACCTTTAGGTTTTCCTTGGTCCAGCACTGTGCTCCAATTTCAATAGTGTTATACGTGTTGCCGTCAATATCCGAAATTACATCACCACAATCAAAACATGCTGTGCAAGACCCGCCACAATCTATTCCAGTTTCGTCTCCATTCTGTATCCCATCGGTACATGTTGGGCAATCAGGACAAGAGCCACCACAATCAACTTCAGTTTCGTCGCCGTTCTGTATACCGTCAGTGCAAGTTGGGCAAACTGGACAGGATCCACCGCAGTCCACATCGGTTTCGTCACCGTTCTGAATTCCATCGGTGCATGTCGGCTCAGCTGCACATGGAGGACAAGATCCACCACAATCAACTCCTAGCTCGTCACCATTTTGGACACCATCTACGCAGGTTGGACATGCTGGGCAAGATCCACCGCAATCAACAGCAGTCTCATTGCCATTTTGAATTCCGTCGGAACATGTTGCAGCTTGAGCACATGGAGAGCAATTTCCCCCACAATCAATTCCCGTTTCTGTTCCGTTTCTGACACCGTCAGAACAAGAGCTTGAATCTTCTTTTTTACATGAGGTATATAAAATGGAGGCCGTTATTATGAGGCTGAGTAGTAAAACTGCTTTTTTCATTTTTTATAAAATCTTAAAACCGAATTCGAATTGCATTCAATAAATAAATTCCTGAGAGTAATTTAATTTTAAGGATTCAATGTGTTTCAACAGAATCAAAATTAGCTTCAAGTGCAATTGAAAACAATCATTGATTCTAATGATATTTCTTTGAGACTGCTTGATACTGCTATATGTGGCTTAGGCTAAGCAGTAATAACTGGAAGTCTTCTGTTCTCGCTGTTTTTGATATGTCTAACTATACAGTATCCTACTTCTCTTGAGCTTTCAGCACAAATGTATATGATGTATATTATACGTTTTTCATAAGAAAATGCATGAATAACAATATCCCTTCCACTGGATTTGCTGGGTTCAAAGAAAATTGGAAAAATGACCTTTTAGCGGCCTTTAGCGTCTCTATGGTTGCTTTGCCTCTAGCGCTCGGAGTAGCCGTTGCGTCAGGGTTTCCGCCAATGGCAGGACTCTTCTCGGCTATTATTGGTGGCTTGGTTACAACCTTCGTACGAGGTGGACATGTTTCAATCAATGGTCCAGCGGCTGGTCTTATTGCTGCAATACTAGGTGGTTTAGCTGCCTTAGATTGGAATATAAATTTTGTTTTAGCTGCAATTGTAGTTGCCGGAGGTATTCAGGTCGTATTTGGACTACTCAAGCTGGGGCGCTTTGCTAAGCTGCTTCCTTCATCTGTTTTACAAGGAATTCTAGCTGCAATTGGCGTTATCATTTTTTCGAAACAAATCCACTTTGCCTTTGGAACCAGTTCTGATTCCGAAACCATTCTGGGAGTCCTGTTGGATGCTTATTATAAAATACCTGAAATTAACCCCTTTGTATTCACAATATCTTTACTCGGTGTTTTAGTATTGGTTTTCCACAATAAGATCAACAATAAACTAATCAGAATGATTCCAGGCGCCATGTGGGTGCTGATTCTGGCGATTCCATTGGTTTTTGTTTTTGACTTTTTCACACCGCATTCTGTTGCTGTTTTTGATAAACAATATTCGATCGGTCCAGAGCTACTAATTAATATTCCAGACAACCCACTTGACAGTATCATGCACCCAGACTTCAGCAGGATAGGAACCTGGGCATTTTGGCTAACCGTGATGTCAATCACAACTATAGGGACGGTAATTACCATGGCTAGCGCGCGTGCAGTGGATAAACTCGACCCTTATAGAAGAACAACAGATTTAGACAAAGATTTAGTAGGAGTTGGTTTGAGTAGCATGATTTCTGGAGTAATTGGTGGACTTCCAATTATTACTGTAATTGTAAGGAGTACAGTAAATGTTAATAGTCATGCAAAAACCAAGTGGTCGAATTTATTTCATGGCTTATTCCTCTTGATGTTTGTGCTGATTCTGGCTCCTGTTTTGGGTAGCATACCCTTGGCCGCTTTGGCCGCTATTCTCGTGCATACAGGGTATAAACTGGCCTCGCCCAAAGTCTTTAAAGTCGCTTATGATCAGGGAGTTGAACAATTGTTGTTCCTTTCCTCAACCTTGATTATCACCTTATTCACAAATTTAATTTATGGTATTGTCGGTGGGATATTAATTACTTTGATCTTGCAAATGCTCTTGGCTAAAGTCGGGTTCATTCCTTTCTTTAAAAAGATATATAGGTCGGGTTCTAAACTCAAGAAACTAGAGAATGGGAGTTATGAGCTCTATCTAAAAGGGATTTCAAATTTCTTGTTCACCCTGAATCTAGACAAGTTACTCAAACAAATTCCCGCAGGGTCTTCAGTTAGAATCAATTTGTCAAAATCAAGGTTGGTTGACATGTCTATTATGGAGTTTTTAATAGAATTTAAAAGGATTCAGGAAATTCAAGGTGGAGACGTGAAGCTGATTGGATTGGAAAATCATGTCTCGTCTACTAGCCACAACCGAGCGCTTAAAATTATCACCGGACGAGTTAACAAACGACTTACTCAACGGCAAATTCGCTTACAGAAATTGGCAATTTCGAACGGTTGGTCTTTCGAACGCGACGTAGACTGGAACACCTCTTACCTGCGTAATTTCCATTTCTTCGATTCGAGACCGATTGAAATGAAGAGTAATTCATTGCAAGGATACGACGAGAAAAATGATGCGCATTGGGAAATCGCGGACATTGTTTTTGATGAAGGAGCTATGCTCGCTTTGGAAGTGTATCAAACAACCGTGCAAGTTGTAAGGCTTCCTTCTCGCATTCCAAAATTTGTGATCGATAAAGAGGGACTGTTCGATAAGATTTTTAATCGTGTAAAAGTGTTTTCAAGGAAGAATCGGGATATCGACTTCGCCGCACATCCTAACTTCTCTCGTAAATTCTACTTAAGTGGTGATGACGAGGAATCTATTCAATCCTTTTTTACCAACGATTTGATAGAATTTTTAGATGAAAACGAAATCCACCACATTGAAAGCACGGGTGATGCATTAATGATCTTCAATTTTGTGCATATTGCCAGAACTGAAGAGGTGAAGAATATTCTTAACTTTTCTTCAAATTTGTTGAGTCATATGAATTTGAAAAAGGACCAAGTGCAAGGAACCTAATAAGAGCTCAATGTCATGCTTGTTTCGAACCAATTTAAGTTGTTCCCATTGAAGTTAGCTGATGATGAGTGTCTCTTAATTTTAATGGTCATATTTCTAAATGCTATAGATTAAATGGGAGAACACAATACCCACAAAACAGTAGATGAAGAGGCAAGGTCGAAATTCATCCGTCATCTTTTAGATGATGTGGAAGCACTAGATCTATTGCTTCGCGAAGGTAAAATAGAAAGCGGTATTGTTCGCATTGGTGCCGAACAAGAATTCTGTCTGGTGAATGAGAATTGGAGGCCTGCTGCAAACGCAATCTCAATTTTAAAAGCAATTGATGATCCTCATTTCACCACAGAGTTAGCCAAATACAATCTCGAAATTAATCTTGATCCATTTGAGCTCACTACTGACGCATTTACGAAGCTGGAAAATCAACTCAGAACACTTTTAAGTGCTGCAAAGAGTGCAGCTGATGAGCACAACACCAAAATTGTCCTTTCTGGAATTCTGCCATCAATATCTACCTATGAACTGGGTATGGAGTTTATGACACCACTGCCGCGGTATTTGGCTTTAAATGAGATGCTCAGGAAACTACGTGGCACGGATTTCCGAATGCATCTTTCTGGGGTAGATGAGCTTTCAATTTCTCACGACTCAGTCATGTTTGAAGCTTGCAATACAAGTTTTCAGATGCACCTACAAATTGAGCCGAATGATTTTATAAGCAGCTACAATTGGGCACAAGCTATATCTGGACCTGTCTTAGGATTATGTGTGAATTCTCCACTTTTACTTGGAAGAGAATTGTGGAGCGAAACACGAATTGCCCTTTTTCAACAAAGCATTGATACCCGTGATGCCTCCTTTTCACTAAAAGATCAACAGCCTAGGGTTACTTTTGGCGAATCATGGGTGTCAGGAACAATATCCGATATATTTAAAAATGAGATATCTCGGTATAAAATAATTCTATCTAAAGACATTCAAGAGAATTCTTTGGAAGTATTGAAAAATGGTGGAATACCGAAACTTCAAGCACTTAACCTCCATAACTCTACCATATACCGATGGAATCGTGCCTGCTACGGAGTTGGAGGAGGTAAAGCCCATGTTAGAATTGAAAATCGATATATTCCAGCTGGGCCAACCGTTCTGGACGAAATGGCAAACTTTGCATTTTGGGCTGGACTGATGACGGGGCGTCCTTCTGAATTTAATCAGCTCTCTGATAAAATGGATTTTAAAGATGCCAAATCGAACTTCATGAAGGCTGCGAGAAATGGCTCTGAATCAATCATGGATTGGATGGGAGAAGAGATAGCTTTGAAAGAATTGGTCTTGAAAAAGTTGCTTCCAATTGCCTATTTAGGGTTGAGAAAAATGAATATTGATGAAAACGACATCAACAGATTATTAACTGTCATAGAACATAGAGCTAATGGACAAACAGGGGCGCAATGGATCAAAAAGAATTACCGCAGCCTGAGTAAAGAAATGAAGCAGGATGACGCGCTGCTAGCTCTCACTAAATCCATCTACATCAATCAACAACAAAACGTTCCAGTGCATCAATGGCAAAGCAATATCGAAGTCCCCGCGGTTCATAGCGCAGCTCACAAGGTCGGCCATATAATGACAACTCAGTTGGTCACCGCGTATAAAAATGATACAGCAGAACTCACGATGAAGATTATGGAATGGAAGAAGATCCATCACCTTCCCGTTGTAAATCACAATGAAACATTGGTAGGTTTGCTCACTTGGACTCACATGCAAAACTTTAAGAAGAGGAATCAACTTGAGAGTTTTGCGGTTCGAGTGTCTGAAATCATGGAAAAAGAGCTACATACAGTTGAGGTGTCTACCGAGATCCAAGAAGCAATTAGAATCATGAAGAAGCACGAGATTGGATGCCTTCCAGTCACTCAGAATAAGCAGTTGGTAGGGATAATCACGATTGATGATTTGCTAAAATTCGACAATGATTAAGGTATACAGCAAGGCATTAGATAAGCACATAGAGGTCGATAGAATTATTGGAGAAATCTCAGGCGAAGAATCTGGTCCTTGCCTAATATTCATCGGTGGCATTCATGGAAATGAACCCTCTGGAGTTTTTGCCTTGCGACAGGTCATTGATGAATTGAAGGAAAATAAAACTCCGATTAAGGGCAGCATAATTGCTCTAGCTGGAAATCTGTGGGCACTTGAAAAATCTGAGCGATTTGAAAAGCAAGATTTAAACCGCCTATGGATTGATGAAAAAGTTGAAGCCTTAGAAAATGGATCCTATCAAGCAAAGAATGAAGATGAAAAACAACAGGAAGAGCTGTTCTCAATTATCCAAAACTTGCTGAGCACTAAAAAAGGTCCTTTTTACTTTTTTGATCTGCACACAACTTCAAGTCAAACACCTCCTTTCCTGACTGTGAACGATAGTCTCTTGAATAGGAAATTCACTCAGCAATATCCAGTTCCTATGATTCTTGGAATCGAAGAATACTTGGATGGCCCAATCCTGAGCTATATTAATGAACTTGGCTACGTGTCATTCGGATTTGAATCTGGGCAGCACGATGATCTTTCATCCATTAACAACCACATCGCATTTACTTATCTATCACTCGTGTTTTCAGGTGCCGTGGACAAAAACGACATTAATTATCAAAATAGCTTTCAGGCCTTAAACCAAGGCTCAGCGAATATATTTGAGATCTACCACAGGCACGAAATAGCTAAGGATGAAAAGTTTACAATGGAACCGGGCTTCGTCAATTTTCAAAGAATTCAAATAGGCCAGCATTTAGCCATGAGCAATGGGCAAAAGCTTCTAGCAACAGAGAATGCCAATATTTTCATGCCCCTCTATCAATCAAAGGGTGATGACGGTTTTTTTGTAATTAGAAGAATACCATTAATTTTTCTTCAGCTTTCAAGTGTATTGAGAAGATGGCGGTTTGATAGGATATTGCCCCTGCTGCCGGGAATTCGACGGAGTGACGAAAGGAAAGATACCCTTATTGTAGATCTGCGAATAGCTCGATTGCTCGCAAAACAGTTTTTACATGTTTTAGGCTACCGCAGCAAGAAAATAGACCAAAACCATTTGGTGATTAAGAATCGAGAAAGCAACTCGAGAAATGGAGATTATGAAAAAGAAGTGTGGTACAATTAAATCCTAATTCTGATTTTTTTAAGGTATCACTCCGAAGAAAAGCGGAAAGCAACCTATTTGGAAGATGAATCTAACATGGCAAAAGCCTCTATCAGCGATACTATTAAAACATTAGCACAAAAGCAATTGATAGTCAAAGAGTACAAGCCACATGATACAAGAAGTTATATCATCCATCTAACGAAAAGGAAAGCCTATTGTTGAACTTGATAAGAGCTTAAATCTTTTCAGCAAAATTATCTTTTACTGAAAAGCTTAAGCTCTTAAAACCAACTTTTTAATCAAACTTTCTGAATGACTCTTGTCATTCAGATTCAAACTAAACAAATCTCTTTTCTAGTCCAATCGCCTTTGGAAATAGAATATTGTTCTCTATATGGATGTGTAAATGCAAATCTTCTTCGAATTCTTGCAACATGGCAAAAGTTACTTTGTAAGTCGCACATGCATCTTCTGGCGGGGTGTAAGAATTGGAAAGCGTGCTGATTCTTCGAAACCGCTCACCTTCTTGCTCGTGTTCTTCTTGCATTTTTGCAATAGGATTGCCCACTGATCCAAAAGCTGCTTGTGGCATTTTTCCACCCTCATTTTCAGCGGCTACCAACTTGCGGATGATGGGAAAGAGAATCAGTTCCTCTTTTTTCATGTGCATAGCTAATTCGCCTACAGACTCTTCAAATTCCTTCTTGATTTCTATCAATTCAGGGTGTGCCTTACCATGAACGAGACATATTTTATCTAAGAAGGGCTTTATTTCTACACTCTTTTGATTCACGTAACGGTGATGCTTTTTCTCTACATAATCAGCCAACAAATCCAAAGGCCAAGAATCGTAATTTGCTTCGTTGGACTTTACTGGAATGTTAATTTGTTCTAGACTTTCTAAGAGTTCAGAAGAATTCATTCCTGCTTTAGTGCAGGCGTCTTCTAAAGTCCTATTTCCTTGACAGCAAAAGTCGATCCCTGAATTTTTGAAAACTGAAGCTGCACGGTAATCATTGGCAACTATTTGTCCGACAATACTTTGATCGTTATACTTCATTTTATCTTGTATTAATTATTTTCTCCCCAATGATTCTTTTCATCTTCTGTCCACAACTCAGGAAAGAATTTCCTTTGTTGGTACTTGGGATGAAGATATTTTTTCCATTCACTTCCTCCAGTTGCGACTTTGTTTTCACCTTGTTTGTCCAAATAGTGCTGAGCAGTGTGTAAATGAACTTTTGGCCATGCAACGTTATACTGAAAATCAAATGCCTTTAATGCTTGCGTTAGCTCGTCTGACAAGGAATTCATCTTTAGCACTTTATCTTCTAAAGTCTGACCTTTCAGCTTTTTGGCCAAGGAAATAAACCGATTCTGATATTTCTCTTCGAATAGACGAAGGGTGAGCGATTTTTTACCTGTCTTACGGTTTAATCCTGCATCTTTCCAATAGATATGCTCAAAGTATTCTTCTACACTTGGCGAAGAACTCAGTCTTGTTTGGCCCTCGCTATTCACAAGGTTAGATAAACCAGTACAGTAAATTTCTAACAACCTAAACTGAGCTGATTGAAATCCACTTGCGGGAGTTAAAGTGCTTCTGAAAGTATTGTAATCTTCATAGTTCATCCCTGACTTCATCACATCAAAAGAGCTGATTAAAAGCGATGTATAGCGATTCAACCGTGTAAGCTTGTCGATCCAAATCTCCTCAGTAAACGTTTCATAAACCAACTGCTTTATTTCATGAATCATCATCTTGAGTACCAACTCGGTCACTTGATGATACATGATAAAGATTTCTTCATCCTTGAAGTTGGTCCTCGTGTTTTGCAGTGAAAGCAAAGTGTCAACTCCAACATATTCCCAGTAGTTTATTGGTTTTGCATGCAATAATCCCTGTAAGTAGGTTTCATGATTTTCACCAAGCTGATTGTACTTGGCTTTGATTTCTTCATTTAGCTTTGATTCATTCATTTCAGCGTAAAGATTCGAGTTTATTATAGTTCTATTTTATACATCCCCTGTGTTCAGCTTATCGATTTGGCGATATTAGGTCTGTTTTCATTGGTGTATTGTGGCATAGTAATGATTTGTATTCTTACATCTTTAAAAATCCAAGTCCAACTTCGGTTTTCTCCGACAGTTCTTCAATGGTGGTTTCTTCGAGTATCATTTTCAGATTTTCTCTTACGTCTTTGAATTTATAATGTAGCGGACAGGGTTTTGATTCATTGCATTGCTTCAGGCCTAATCCACACCTTTGAAAGATTGAATCCCCATCAATCACAATGACCACTGAAGCCAATGTTGTTTTCGAAAGCTTCGCCGCTTCAATTAGGAATCCGCCGGTAGGGCCTTTTTCTGAGATGATAATCTCACCCTTAACCAACTTTTGTAAAATCTTAGAGGTATAGGCTTCTGGAGAATCAATTTCTTGAGCGACCTCCTTCAATCCAACCCGACGGTTTTGAGCCGATTGACCTGCAATGTATATCGCAGCTCTAATTCCATATTCACATGCTTTTGAAAACAAATCGAAGAAGTTTTGGCAAATATAGCAATAGTGGACAAAACTATCCACTATTGTGCTGTTTTGTTTAGATTTACTCGATAGATATATTTAATAAGCCCATTGAGCCTACTGATCAATTACAAATTGAATCTTCCCTTGTGATTGTTTTACTTTAATGAGCTCTATAGAAGAATTGCCAGATTGATAAAAAATCAAAAAAAGCAACTTTTTTAAACGTAGAACCGTAGATGATTATACATTTGTCCCTGAATGTTCTGCAAAGGATTACATACTAAAGAAGTCAACAGCACTAGCAAATTTGAATTGGTGGGGTTGTTTACTTTGTTTCTACTATCAAGCACACTTTTTGTAGTTCAAACGGCAATTGGTTTTTCCTTAAATCAACTTGATGTAAATGATGGCGGAGCAGAAGTGTCCATCCATCAATCGGTCGATTTTCAAACCATTTCATGCGACTCAACAAATTTTCCTTTTTCAGTTCAATGCCCTAGTGAGCTTTTCAAGGAAAATGAATCGAATGAGTCAAACGATGAAAGCCCAATTGATGATGCTATTGAGTTATCGAATGTTGAGATAGTCAACTTTGATGTCACAAAAACTATCCTGCTTAACAGTGAATTGTCTCTTCAATCCAGAAGATTGATTCCTCTGTTTATGCTCTTCAGTTCTTGGAAGAGCTTTATTTCCTGAATTATTAAACGATTGTTATATGCTTCAATTCTTCAATTGAAGCGCATCTTTTATTCTCGAAAATCCCGCTGTCACTCTGATAGTCGAGGAGAATAAGCTAATCTCATAGTGCCGTTTTTTAATTCAAAATCCCAAATGAAATACCCAACCTTTCTTATCATACTAGCACTTGCTATTATTTCTAGCTGTAAAAACCATGAACATGAACACCATGAGGAACTGAAATTTGCGGTTACCAGCCCCTTAATGATTGACACACTTGTTTATGATTCCTATGTCAGTCAAATACATTCCATTCAGCACATAGAATTGAGAGCCCTTGAAGGAGGGTATCTTCAAAATATTTATGTGGATGAAGGCCAGACTGTTAAAAAGGGCCAGCCTTTGTTTCAAATCATGCCAATAATAAATGAGGCGGAAGTCCTGCGAGCACAAGCCGAGGTTAGTTTTGCTGAAATTGAATACCAAAACACCAAGAGCCTGGCCGATAGTAACATCGTCTCTAAAAATGAATTGGCCTTAACCAAAGCCACGCTTGACAAAGCTAAAGCAGAGTTGGCTCTCGCTCAAGCTCACCTCAGCTTCACAAAAATCAACGCTCCTTTCGATGGTATTGTTGGACGATTTGACGACGTGAGATTGGGTAGCTTGGTAGAAGAAGGTGAGCTATTGACCACTCTTTCGGACAACAGTAAAATGTGGGTATATTTTAATGTGCCAGAAGCGGAGTACTTGGACTATTCTTCCAGGGCAAAATCCGATATCCTTTCACATGTGAAATTAGTGCTGGCGAATGGCAAATTATTCAGTGAAGAAGGAGTAGTTGAAACAATTGAAGCTGATTTCAATAATGAGACTGGAAACATTGCTTTCAGAGCAACATTTCAAAATCCTGACAAGCTCTTGAGGCATGGAGAAACGGGTACAATCCAAATCATCCAACCGATTGAAAATGCACTCTTAATCCCTCAGAAGGCGACTTTCGAAATTCTTGATAAGAAATTTGTATTTGTTGTCGATGAAAATAATGTCGCCAATGCTCGTGAAATCACCATTATGGAAGAGTTGCATCACATTTTTATCGTCTCTGATGGCCTGAAGTCTGGTGAAAAGATAATTCTTGAAGGAATAGGAAAGGTCAAAACGAATGATAAGATATCCTACAATTTTATCGAGCCCCAATCTGTCTTTTCAAGTCTTGAATTGTACGCGGAATAATTGAATTAAGCTTAAAACGAAAGAACATGTTTAGCAGAATTTTACACAGACCGGCTCTAGCTATAGTTATATCAATTGTAATATTACTCACGGGGACCTTAGCGATAAACAAATTGCCCATTTCGCAATTCCCAGAAATAGCTCCTACCACAGTAAATATATTTATTGCCTACCCAGGTGCAAGTGCCGACGTTCTGGTCAAGTCAACCTTAACAATTTTGGAAAACTCCATTAACGGAGTTCAGGATATGAGGTACATGACTACAGATGCAACTAGCGCAGGAGAAGCTACGGTTAGCATCATATTTGAACCCGGAACAGATCCTAATCAAGCTGTAATCAGGGTGAAAACAAGGGTCGATCAAGTCATGCCCCTGCTCCCCGATCTCGTGCAAAGGGAAGGGGTGATTATTACTCCGATGCGTCCCAGCATGTTGATGAACCTCATCCTATACAGCAAAGACAAAAATACGGATGAAAAATTCCTTTATAACTATGCATACACTAAAATGATCCCCGAAATACAAAGGATCAAAGGGGTTGCTAGAGCACAGATTCTTGGAAGTAGGAAGTATGCAATGCGGATTTGGCTGAACCCAGACCGAATGCGCGCTTACACCATATCTGTTGACGAAGTTATGGAAGCATTGGCTGAACAAAGTATAGTCGGTAGACCGGGTAGAATTGGTCAAAGCTCTGGAATTGAGGCACAGTCGCTCGAATATGTCTTGACCTATAAAGGAAGATACAACGAGGAAAGTGAGTATGAGAATGTGATTATTCGCGCAAATGAAAAAGGTGAAAATATTCACTTGAGAGATATCGCCACTGTTGAACTGGGAAGTGAATTTTTCGATATCTATTCAAACTTGGATGGTGACCCTTCTACAGCCATTGTCTTAAATCAAACCTATGGAAGCAATGCGAGTGCTGTAATTGACAGAGTGAAAGAAATGCTGGAAGAGATGAAGGCTGATTTTCCGCAAGGGATGGACTACAAATTTAGTTATGACGTTTCAAGTTTCTTGGACGCATCAATCGATCAAGTGATTCATACCTTGAGGGATGCGTTTATTCTTGTAGCCTTGGTCGTATTCCTATTCTTAGGCGATATACGTTCTACCTTAATTCCCATTTTGGCTGTTCCAGTTTCCCTGATTGGTGCATTTTTTGTCATTCAACTATTCGGGTTTTCTATTAACCTAATCACCCTGTTTGCATTGGTGTTGGCTATTGGTATTGTGGTCGATAATGCCATTGTCGTCGTTGAGGCGGTTCATACCAAAATGGAAGAAGAGCATCTTACCCCTTACAACGCCGTTCGTAAAGTAATGAGCGAGATCAGCGGGGCCATTATTGCCATTACACTTGTTATGGTTTCTGTGTTTGTGCCAATAGCTTTTATGTCCGGTCCTGTGGGTACTTTTTACAGACAGTTTTCTGTCACAATGGCCAGCTCGATTATTATATCCGCAATAATAGCATTGACCTTAACTCCTGTGCTATGTGCTATGATCTTGAAAAATAATCATGGAAAACCAAGAAGAAAATCTCCAGTTAATCGATTCATCGATTGGTTCAACAAAAGATTTGAAGGATTAACCGGAAGGTATGTAAACCTTCTCAAGCTAATCGTAAGCAGAAGAGCTCTCACACTCATCATTCTCCTCATCTTTGGCGCAGGAATTGTCGCTGTTAACATCATTCTTCCAGCTGGTTTTGTCCCTGGTGAAGATCAAGGTACCATCTATGCGATTATTCAGACTCCGCCAGGATCAACACTGGAGAGAACCAATCAGGTAGCTGAAGAGCTTCAGAAAATTTGTGAAGATGTAGAAGGTGTAGAATCTGTTGCTTCATTTGCAGGTTACGAAATCATGACCGAAGGGAGAGGGTCCAATGCAGGAACTTGCCTAATAAACCTTAAAGATTGGTCAAAGCGTGAGCATACAGTTCATGAAATAATGGAAGAACTGGAAGAAAAATCAAAGGATCTCGGAGCAATCATTGAGTATTTTGAGCCTCCTGCTGTTCCTGGATTCGGTAGTTCTGGAGGGTTTTCTTTGAGGATGCTAGACAAAACCTCAAACACAGATTATCAAGAGTTTGATAGGATAAACAAGGATTTCATGGAAGCCCTGCGCCAACGCGAAGAGCTATCCGGTTTATTCACCTTTTTTGCGGCCAACTATCCTCAATTCGAATTGGAGATTGACAACGAAATCGCAATGCAAAAAGGAGTTTCTATTGGTAAAGCAATGGAAAATCTCAATATCTTAATCGGTAGTACCTATGAACAAGGTTTCATAAAATTCGGACGCTTTTTTAAAGTATATGTTCAATCGGATCCTAAATTCAGAAGTTTACCTTCAGACCTTTTGAAACTATTTGTCAAGAATGAAGCTGGAGAGATGGTTCCTTACTCGGCATTTATGAAGCTTGTTAAAACGCAGGGACCGAATGAAATCACTCGTTTTAATATGTATAATTCGGCTTCCATTCGAGGTCTGCCAGCTAAAGGCTATACCTCAGGAGATGCAATAAATGCCATAAAAGAAGTATCGAGCAAAACGCTGCCAAAAGGCTATGATATTGCATGGGAGGGACTCTCATACGATGAAGCAAATAGAGGTAATGAATCTCTTATCATCTTCTTGATTGTACTCATTTTCGTGTATTTAGTTTTAGCTGCCCAATACGAAAGCTTTCTGCTCCCACTCGCTGTTATTCTCTCCCTTCCAATAGGAATTTTCGGATCTCTTTTACTACTCAAATTGATGGGGCTGGCCAATGATGTTTACGCTCAGGTCGGAATTATCATGCTCGTAGGATTACTTGGGAAAAATGCTGTGCTAATTGTTGAATTTGCAGTGGTGAAACAGCGTCAGGGAGCCACAATTCTTGATGCAGCGATTGAAGGTGCTAGAATTAGATTTAGGCCGATCTTAATGACTTCATTGGCATTTATAGCGGGACTAATTCCGCTGGTTATGGCAACAGGCGCAGGTGCAATTGGTAATAGAACAATTGGGGCCTCTGCCCTGGGAGGTATGTTTCTCGGTTCTTTTGCCGTGATTATTATTCCTGGCTTGTATTACATCTTTGCCAAAATGGGTGAAGGAAGGAAATTAATCCAAGATCAAGATCATAATCCATTATCGGAAGATTTTGTGTCTGCTAGAACTGAAGTCTCTTTTATGAAAAGAGTTCAAAAAATCAGGGTGCTGCTAAAAGCGGCTAATCGTAAAAGAAATAGAGATGAAAAGTAAATTGATATATAACTATTTAGGCGTAGTAACTGTAGCTCTGCTTTTGTGGAGCTGCAACTCTCCTAAGAGCACGGTAAGATTAGAAAACACAAATCTACCATCAAGCTTTAATACATCGCAAGACACACTCAATAGTGCAGACCTCGACTGGAGAGCATATTTTGAGGATGAAAATCTCAATTCACTTATTGATACAGCTCTAAAGAATAATCAAGAGCTCAATATCTTTTTACAAGAAATTGAAATTAGTAAAAATGAGATTCGTGCTAGAAAAGGGGAATATCTGCCTTTCGTAGATTTACAAGCAGGAGCTGGACTTGAAAAAGAAGGCCGATTCACCCGTCACGGTGCTGTTGATGAACAGCTAGAGATCCAACCAGGAAAACGCTTTCCTGACCCTTTTAGTGATTACCTGATTGGTGCTTCTGCTTCCTGGGAAATTGATATTTGGAAAAAGCTGAGAAATGCTAAAAAATCAGCCATTTCAAGATATCTAGCTAGTGTTGAAGGTAGAAATTTATTGGCCACAAATTTGGTGGCTGAAATTGCTGAGTCCTACTACGAGTTATTGGCGCTGGATAACCTTCTTAACATCATTGAAAGAAACATAGAAATTCAATCTGATGCATTTCTTGTAGTGAAACAACAAAAGGAATCCGCCAAAGTGACTCAACTTGCGGTGAACCGATTTCAAGCTCAATTGCTAAATACTCAAAATCTTCAGTTTTCTATTAGACAGAGAATAGTTGAAACTGAAAATCGAATCAATTTTCTAACGGGACGACTTCCTAAGACCATCCAAAGAAGCTCTGAGTCTTTCGATAATATTAGTACTGAAATGGTTCAGTCGGGTGTTCCCTCTCAATTGCTGAGGAATAGACCCGATATACGACAGGCTGAATTGGAACTGTCAGCAGCTAAATTGGATGTCAAAGTAGCTAGAGCTAATTTTTATCCTTCTTTCGGGATAAAAGCAGGATTCGGCTACCAAGCATTTAATCCGAGGTATCTGATTAACCCAGAATCAATCTTGTACAATTTGGCAGGTGATCTCACAGCTCCATTAATCAACCGGAATGCAATAAAAGCAGCCTACAATAGCGCAAATGCCCAGCAAATTCAGGCGGTTTATAATTATGAACAGACTATTTTAAATGGGTACTTAGATGTCATCAATCAACTAGCTAAAAGTGATAATTACACGCAGAGTTACGATAGAAAATCTCAAGAAGTTGATATTTTGATGCAATCCGTAAATATTGCAAATAGCCTATTCAATTCTGCTAGAGCTGATTATGGCGAAGTCCTACTCACCCAACGTGAAGCTCTGGAGTCAAAAATGGAACTCATTGAAATTAAAATGCAACAGTTAAATGCAAAAGTCAATATATATAGAGCATTGGGAGGAGGATGGAAATGATTTCATAAATTGGTAAGAAGAACTTCAAATTTTGAAAGATCTCTATGAATGCAAAGAACCCTGAAGTAGATACATACCTAATCGATGGCTGTGGGCGCTGTCCTCTCTATCTAACACCCCAATGCAAAGTCCACTCATGGGTAAAGGAGTTGCGAGAATTAAGAAGGATTGTTTTGGGCTGTGGGTTGAATGAGGAATTCAAATGGTCCCAACCTTGCTACACATTTCAAGGAAACAATATTCTTCTAGTCACGGCTTTCAAAGATTACGCTTGCCTGGCATTCTTCAAGGGAGTTTTACTAAAAGACCCGAATGAATTACTCACTGCACCTGGGGAAAATTCCCAAGCAGTGCGACAATTTCGCTTTGACAATGTTAAAGATGTTGTGGAAATGGAAGACAGGATAAAATCATTTGTATTCGAAGCTATTGCTCTGGAGGAGGCTGGCGTAAAAGTGGAGTTTAAAAAGAATAAGGAGCCAATGCCGGAAGAGCTTCTCAATAAATTTAAGGAATTGCCAGCTTTGAAATCGGCTTTTGAAGCATTAACTCCTGGAAGACAAAGGGGCTATATTCTCCATTTCTCGCAAGCTAAACAATCAAGTACAAGACTTTCAAGAATTGATAGGTGTGTCGAGAAAATATTGAAAGGCGAAGGATTTCACGATAGGTAACATCTTGCTTTTGACTGAAAACTGGGCATAGGTGCAACTCAGCATAGTCCTACAACTTGTCTGAAGTCTGCCGTCAATGGCGACTTTCTCACTTATATTTCAGACGGATGATTCCTTTTATAAGACATCCTCAAAAAGACCATGATATCCATTCGCTTTTGTTATTTTGGCTCCTTGATTCAGAAGGAAGATTTAATTCCCTTCGGAAGATTGAAATCTCTACTCATAAGGCAGTAATTGCCCTGATTTAATAAAATAAAAAGTATGAAAATTTGCTTCATCATGTATCCTTGGGAAAGAGTCAATCCAGCTCAAGACTCGACACTCCGAATCATACATGAAGCCGTGAAACGTGGTCATGAGGTTTCAATAACCCACCCCTCCAATCTCACTATACGTGATAGCATCACGCTAAGTTTGTGCAAGAAGATTACTCTAAATAAAAAGATTACCAGCAGTTTGATCTCTTTTTATAAGACTGTGAAGTTTGATACTGAAATGCAAGAATTGAGTGGCTTCGATGTAATTTTTATGCGTGATAATCCGCCACTTGATAGTTTGGTGTTGAACTTTTTAGATTCTATCAAAGACGATGTTTTTATCATCAATGCTGTCGATGGATTGCGAGAAGCGAACAATAAAATATACACCGCTGCTTACTTTGATCCAGAGAGAGAATTGATTCCTGCAACTCATGTCTCTAAGAATATAGACTACCTGTTGCGAATTATCAAAGAATCGAAACAAGATAAAATGATAATGAAGCCATTAGATGGCTATGGAGGGAATGGAGTAATTATCATTGAAAGAGCGGCTATGCAGAATATACGGTCGCTGCTGGACTTTTACATCAACAGAGATAAGGGACATTCCAATTATGTTATTCTTCAAGAATATATTGAAGGTGCAGAAAACGGAGATGTGAGAATCTTAATGTTGAACGGAGAGCCAATTGGAGCTTTAAGAAGGAGACCGCTAAAAGGAGATGTGAGGTCAAACATCTCAGTAGGAGGAACAGTTGAAAAATATAAATTAACCAAATCCGATAAAATTCTTTGCCAAAAAATTGGTGAGAAGTTAGTGCGAGACGGGATCTACTATGCCGGTCTTGATTTGATCAGTGGAAAGCTCATTGAAGTGAATGTAATGAGTCCAGGAACTATCACTGACATCAATAAACTCAACAAAGTGAAATTGCAAGAGAAAATTATCACTTATTTGGAAAAAGTAGTGAAAGGTAGAGCTGAATTGAAACAAGATTTTAGACCTGAAACATTAATGAAACATGCAGAGTCTTAAGCTTAGTGAAATCATCAGGCATATCGAACAAGAGAAAACTTTTGAAGCGATAGCAATAGATAAATCTTTTAAAATTAAAGTCAATAGGTATGTTCCCTACTGCTGCACCGCTATACATGATGGTAGCAATCTTAGAGATTCTCTTAAAAAGAAAATTGCAATTGATGATTTTCATCGTTGGTACGAAGAAGATCCACATACTGGAGAATTTATAAATTCACTTCCTATCACTATTGTAGGTCTAGATTCTCGCTTTGAGTATGATTTAAATAGAAGGCCTGAAGATTCTATCTATGAAGAAGCTTGGGGCAATAAAGTGTGGAAACAGCCCCTCTCGACATCAGAAAAACAGGCGAGTCTTCAGAAACACAATAACTACTTCAAAGTTATTCATGCTTTGGTCCTGAAACTTGAGGAACTCTATGGCTCTTGCGTCGTCTATGATGTTCATTCATACAATTATAAGCGTTGGGACAGGGTGGTACCGCTTTTCAATATTGGAACGGAAAAACTTGACACCAAAAAGTTTTCTCCCTTCATTGATCATTGGGCTGCTGAATTGGGTAAGATTGTATTAACTGGAGTTGAGAATCAAACAGCAATAAATGATGTGTTCTTCGGCAGAGGCTACAACCTCGAGTACATCACCCAACATTTTCCCAATAGCTTGGTGCTGGCCACCGAAGTGAAGAAAGTTTATAGCAATGAATTAACAGGGGAGGACTATCCAAAGTTAATCCGTGAGCTTCAACAAAAACTGAAACAAGCTATTCTCAATAATGCGCAGTATTTCAGCGAAGAAAACACGAACTGGAATTCGAAAAAACAAGTGCATTTGCTAGATATGAAAACGGATCCAGCCATTGATTCCGTTGATAAAAGTCTCTACAGACTGTTGAAGAACTTTGAGTTATTGGCCTATGTTAATCCCATCAATACCCGAACTGAACACAAACGATTCATTAAGAGCAAATACACTGAGCTTCCAAAGTTCAAGTACGGCCCAATAAAGATAAATCCTTTTGAGCTGAAACAAGAATTGAGCGCTTTAAAGACACAAGACATTTCTGATGTGTCAATTCGTCAATTGTACGAATCGGTCATCAACAGCTACTTCGATAAAATCGACTTGCTCTCATCATTGGGTACGCGGAAGTTCCTTTATAATTCATTGAGGTATTTTGGAAGGCCAAGTAAGAAGGATCTCAACAATGCACAATATCTTCTTCATCTACCACCTGTTCCAAGCGAACCGAAGAAAGTCCCTTTCCTGAGTATGGACGAAGCGATGGCGGCTTTTAAAAATGGATTAGATCAATACGGAATTAATTGTAAAATCGAATTGAGCGATCGCGTTATTTCACAAGTGATGGTGCTGAATTCGAGAAAAACCATCTTGATTCGACCGGATGCAAAATTCACGCAAAAAGAAGCAAATGCACTCGTTGAACATGAAATTGGGGTGCACATGGTCACTACTCAAAATTCAGCGGATGAAAAGCTGAAAGTATTTAATCTCGGATTGCCAGTAAATACCATGACTCAAGAAGGTTTAGCAATTCTTTCAGAATATCTCAGTGGCAATATCACATTAAAAAGACTAAAGAAGCTGGCACAACGAGTTGTGGTAACAGACATGATGTGCAGCGGAGCGAATTTTATCGAATGCTACAACTACCTTGTCAATCAGCAAGCAGTGTCCGCAAATGATGCCTATACTATAGTGACTAGAATATTTCGAGGTGGAGGATTTACAAAAGACTATTTATACCTCAGTGGATTCGAGAAAATCTTGAAAATGTGGAATTCTGATATCGATTTGTCTCCGCTGTTAGTTGGAAAAACTTCGATGGATTTCTACGGCACCATCAATGAAATGATAGAGCGAGAAATGATTGGTAAACCGAAATTCATCACTAAGAGTTTCGTTAATCCTGCCGATTATGAGAACAACGATATTTACGAATATATCATCAGTGGCATTAGGTAGTAGAATTTGGGTTTAAACCTAAAAAGGGTTTGATTGCACTTCAAAACTAAGACATGCTGGGAATTA
>Ga0222689_1000221_pt1 | contig 21702 bp, 14 predicted proteins | sample AntAcemetage1231_FD_179838 | JGI IMG/M metagenome (GOLD analysis project Ga0222689, IMG submission 179838) | Saline water microbial communities from Ace Lake, Antarctica - #1231 | ecosystem: Environmental > Aquatic > Non-marine Saline and Alkaline > Saline | place: Antarctica: Ace Lake...
ACAAAGCCTTTTTTTATTTCTCCATTTTAGGATTGAGGTTCGGATGTCGCAGGCTCCGATAAATAAAACTTCTTTGAAGTTTGTAATTTATCGAGAGTCCTCGGAAATGTAAAGCACGGAGTGCACATTTCCGGGAAGCGCACATTTCCGGGATTCTATTTTTCTCACCACTTATTCATATCTTTATAAGATACCATGTCTTCATTTAGCACAAATTGGAGATTGAATTTCAATCAACTAAATAAATCTATCAATTGGTGTTTTTATGGGTATACTAAAAAGAATATTTGAAAGTGATTCTACTCGAAAGCTGAGGGTTGAACGTGAGTTGAAGGAGAATAAAGAGAAAGTTAAAAAGATCGCTACAGAAAGTCTTGATAGCAAAGGAAGGGCTGAACTAGAAGTCATTACACCTAATCACGGCCGATACATTATAGAAATAAGTCGTGATGATTTCGACAATCACATGAAATTGGAGTTTAAGTCTACGGGAAATTACAACTCTAATAAGGTTATGACATTTGAGGATTCAGGTTATTGCCCTGTTGGGCTTGGGATACTTTACGAAGAAAATGAAACATTCTTTATGGTCGATGCATATCAAAAGTTTATGAAACTAAAAAAGGGGGAGAAGTTCTCACTATTGCTTTCGACAAAGGAAGTTATAGAGTTTGAATTTGATAAGGATGGATATCGAATTGATAAAGACCAAGATGGTGTTATTTATGAGAATAAGATAAAAGTTGATGACGACTTCTTGAATAAAGTGTGCGAAAATGAACTAGTTAAATGGAGATATATTTCTCATTCTGCAGATAAAAAGACAGGTCAGTTAGAAGATGGTCAAAAAGCACGGTTTAAAGAGGCTGTCCAAATTTTTAAGCAAGTTTATTCTGATTTCATTCACAGATGAGATGAATTCTCTACAAGAATGCGTAATAAGAAAGGAGCTGACATTTGTCCAGAATTTTTTAAACGTTTAACACGTTTCTGAATTTGTAATATATCCTTAGTCCCATCTCCAACCCTCTAGAATTAAGGGCTTGCGAAGCAAGACTTTCTTTGCTTTAGAATTTAAATTCCAAGAATCCTTGAATTGTTAAACACTCTTAACACAATTCCGGGATTTAAATTTTCCCTTTTACTACATTAATCCCCTTGAACTATTCCGTATACATATTATTTTCCGACTCTCTGGGAAAGCATTACATAGGTCAGACCGCCGACCTTGAAAAGCGATTGCTGAGGCATAACGCTGGATATGAGAAATTCACAAGTAGGGGTAAGCCCTGGAAATTAAAATTTCATGTTGAAGTTGAGACACGTTCGGAAGCCATGAAGTTGGAGAGGAAGCTTAAGAACTTCAAGAGTAATAAGAGACTGAATGATTGGATTGAAAAGATGACCCCGATAAATTAAACTTCTTTGAATCTTTCAATTTATTGAGGGTCTTCGGAAATGTAATGCGGTCTCCGATAAATAAAGCTTCTTTGAAGCTGTTAATTTATTGATGGTCTTCTGAAATGTAAAGCGGTCTCCGATAAATAAAGCTTCTTTGAAGCTGTTAATTTATTGATGGTCTTCTGAAATGTAAAGCGGTCTCCGATAAATAAAGCTTCTTTGAAGCTGTTAATTTATCGAGAGTCCTCGGAAATGTAAAGCACGGAGTGCACATTTCCGGGAAGTGCACATTTCCGGGAAGTGCACATTTCCGGGATTCAAATTCCCAAACCCCACAGAACCAATAATAAACCCATTCAATCAATAAATTCAATCGATTTTTTTTTGGATCGAGAAAATGTATTAATCCATTTGAAAATTTTGCCAAACATTTTTTTCGTTTGAAAATTTCAAAAAATAATCTCAAAAAAAGTTTGGGTACAAAAAAATGGGTACATTTAGAATGTACCCAAATAAATGTACCCACTTTTATTTAACTTTATTGTTGATTGAAATTTTTCACTCCGATTATAGACTTCAATTATGCAACGACAAAACTTTCAGCGAGAAATTCGAAACAGATTGCGATTGACCCAAACAGAATTTGCCCAATTGCTCGGGACTGGAAGAGTAATGATTTCAAAAGCAGAAAATGATACCAAGCGAATGAGCTTGGGTGCATCGAACATTATTGTTGGACTGGTTCAGAGTTTGGACGGCAAAGTGAAGAAGCGAGAAGCAGTCGAAGAGAAGTCGGCTGCGGAAATTGATGCCCAGTTTGATGCATACCTGTTAGATGCTTTGGCCAATGCCAAGTTGCGCATAGTATTATTGGAAGATAGCTGTCGTAAAAAGGAAATCGCGATTAAGCTTGCGGCCTGCGATCGAAAAATGCTTGAAGCTGACAATTGGTCAAAGTCCAAGCTCCTTAAAGGAATTGATGATTTGTGGAGACGATCTATATTGGGTAAGCTGCAAGCTGTTACTAATTCGTCGGAACTAAAGAATTTGAATAGACTGCGAGTAGAGTTGATGCAGTTAAAGGCTTTCGTGAAACAATACGATAAGAAGGTAATAAGTGCAGCACCCAAAGTGAAATCCCCTAAATAAGGAAAGGCCCCAACAGCATTCGAAGTGCTGGGTGAATTCCAGTAGCTGATTTGATTTGTCCAGATTCCCAAATTCGGGCGATATATTGCTTGAGCATTCATGTTGAGTCATAGTGCGTGGGCATTCTTCCTGCCTGGGCTGTATAGTGCTTCTAGTTCTTGTTTTTCAGTGATATTCAGTAAAACTATATTATATATAGGTATAGTATTTATTGAATACAGAATTAAAGATAAATTTATTTATTCCACATTTCCAAATAAACTATGTTTTTTTATTCGGAAATAGGGTCGTCCAGCGTACGTTGGAGCCAAAAAAAATCCTCGGCGATATTGGGTCTGAAAAAGCTCTGTGAGTACTTGTAGATCATGGATTGATGTTTTTACAATCGAATTATAAAAGTGGCGTTTGCGGAGGTCGAAGGTCAATATCCAGCGTACGTTGGAGCGAAAAATTGATTTTGTTCTTCAAAAATCTTTCAGAAATATTTGGAGGTGAAATAATTCACAAACAACTTAATTCTTTTAATCATGGACTATCAAGTAAGTTCACTTAATGATGCTGGAACAGTAGATTCTATCATCAGTCAGACTGTATTAGAACGCAGTTCTTTACAGATCAAAATGGCAGGTATTCAGACAGATCTGAGTACATACAGTACAACAAGCGATGACATTCCCTCTGCCATTGCTTATGTAAGCGCCGAAATTGAAAATGCAGAGGAAAATTTACCAAACCTACCGGAAGGAGATTTCAGAACCAAGATGGAAACCGCCCTCTTGAGAAACAAGCTGAAACTGAATCTCCTGGAGAAGAAAGCAGAAGAGTACAGTGCTTTTGCACAGCTCGATCGTCAGTTTGAAGTTGCCAAGTTAACAGGCCAAATTGATGAAAGCGATCAGTACTTGGCTCAGCTGACTTTGAGAAGAGATGAGCTTTTGGCGAATCCTCCGGCCTCCGACTCCTAAAGGAGAGAGCCCCCGATTCTTAAATAGGGGAATCACCTCCAGCTCCTAAAGGAGAGGCCTCCGACTCCTAAAGGAGCGTGCCCCCGATTCTTAAATAGGGGAATCACTTTAAGGTGAAAAACTAACAACTAAAAACGAAGAGCCTGTTCTATTGAGCAGGCTCTTTATTGTTTACACCAGTATGAATCTTTCAATGAAATAGAGTTCAACTTTTCTTTCTTGCAAAAACTTTCAAATAAAAGTGGGTACATTTATTAGGGTACATTTTAAATGTACCCTCTTTTTTGTGCCCAACTTTTTTTTCACAGAAAAAATTCCAGATTTTTTCTGTGAAAAATTATTGCAAGAAATATTTTCAGATTTTTATTCTCAAATAAGTTCGTTCATAAAGATTTCAAGAATTGCTCACGCCTTTATCCCTTCTCAAGGAAATAAATTTGAGGGAAGTGAAAGAGTATTACAGTCCACGCAAAGTCTTCAAGGTTTGAGAAAGTGAGCGGAATATTTTACTTGAACTGGCTCAAGAAAAAAAATGAAGAATAGGTATTTCTGCTCTTGCGGGAGATTGGGGGAAAGAGTACATTGGAGCTATACAATTGATATAAATACAATAGCTTTTACCTTCCAGTAATACGCAAGGCGTTTATCCGGATGCTGAGGGAGAATTGATGCGGGTGTTTTTATTCGGTTGTTGGGCAATATACAAAGAAAGCCCACTGCACAAACAGGTACATTTGGTTTTTGCCGACACGCAAAGCCAACGCTGAAAAAAACCAAAAGAGCCTGTTTTTTTGCCAACGCTGAACTAAATAAAACATGACTGACATTTCTCAAATATTGAACTCGCTAAACACCTCACCAAGTGTTGAATTGCTGCGTTTACGAAACAGAGAAATGATTATTGAATTTCTTGCAGTCACATTTTCAAGTGATCAGAGTGCAATATCATCTGAAAATTTTCATAGTCAAATGGCTGATTTTTTGGAATACAGAAAAGTTGAAAATGACGAAGACAGCGAGATCAATGCTTTTGACACTTACGAAGAGAAAGCCAAGAAATATATTCTAAGTTGGACGAATAGAGGCTTCTTAGCCAATTATCCTGATGAACAGGGTGAAGTATTTTATGAACTTTCAACTCACACAAGTAAAACCATTGACTGGTTGGCGAGTTTGAAAAAAGAAGAATTCGTTGGTACAGAATCAAAGTTCAACAATATTTTAAATCAGTTAAAAGAGTTGGTTGAATTCACCAATGAAGATACCGAAAAACGAATTGAGTTATTGGAAGAAAAGAAACTGGACATTGAACAGCAAATTCAACGAATAAAAGTGGGCGAAGATGTAAAAGTATTTGAAGAATTTGAAATCGTTCCACGATTCAACCAACTCAATCAATCGGCAAAAGAATTATTGTCGGACTTCAAAGAAGTAGAGGACAACTTCAAAAAGATAACCAAAGGAATTTATCAAAAACATGCTGATGGAAGTTTGACTAAAAGCGACATTTTGGAATTTACGTTTGATGCACTTGAAGCTTTGAAAGAAAGTCAGCAAGGGAGAAGTTTCTATGCGTTTTGGTCTTTCATTTTAAATCCTGAATTGCAAAACAGATGGGAGATCTTGACTAAAGAATTATATAAGACATTAGCAGAAAAATCAATTCCCGTAAACGACCCGTTCCTGAAAGGAATGAAAAAACATCTTCACGGCTCTGGGCAAAAAGTATATAAAGCAAACGATAAAATGGCTGAAAAATTAAGCCGAATTATTCGAGAAAATGAGAGTTCAACATCAGAAGCAACCAAGAGTATTATACAGGAAATCAAAAAGCAACTTGTTGAAATCAGCAAGACAAGAAGAAAGCCGGACATTTCATTTGAACTGGAATCCGATACTGAAATAAACATCCCGTTTGAACGAAAACTGACCTCTGAACAGACAGAAGATGTCATTTACACAAACAAACCCAAGATTGCAGACGAAGACATCACTTCTTCCAATCATTTGAGCAAGTTGTTTTCTCAATCGAACATTGATAAGGAGTTGTTACGGAAAAGGATTTCAGCTATTCTCAAAGAAAAATCCCAAACAACACTTTCAGATGTGGTTGAAAATTATGGTGGACTTAAAAAAGGTCTGCCTGAACTTTTTGGCTATTTCGGCATAATTAAGGAGTTTAAACACACTATAAATTCCGAGAAAACACAGAATATAGTGTTTGATGCTGAAAACAAAAAACAGATTAGAATACCCGAAATCATCTTGACCAAATGAGCAACTTAGAACAAAATATAAAACCGTACAGCAAAGCAATTGTAAAGTTGCTCAAAGGAGTTGTTGAAAGAAACTCAAGTGTATGGGAAGATGTAATCCATTATCAAAACGATATTCGGGAATACATTGGTCAGATTGGTTTGGAACTAATTGTAAAGAAGGATGATGGTTTTGCTTTTGTAAAACAATTTGAAGACAGCGAGGGCAAAACGCTTAGTTTGGTAACAAGACGACAAATCGGTTTTGAAACATCAATCGTACTTGTAGTTTTAAGACAAGGTCTGGAGGAATTTGACAGCAATCCCACACAATTGGCAACGGAAAAATTTATAACTGATACCGAAATCAAAGACGAATTGGAACTTTTTCTACAAGAGGGTTACAACAAATTGAAATTTCATAAAGATTTGAATAGTTACATAAAAAAAGCCGTAGAATTAGGCTACCTGAAAGAAATAAGCACTAAAGACAACGAAACAAAATACCAAATACACCGCATTATCAAAGAAAAAATAACACTGGATATATTACAGGATTTCAAGACTAAATTGCAAGACTATGCAGGGTAGTCTGTTTAGCACAAGTTCCGATACAGCGGGATTCAGACTTCACTATATGGAAGTTTTTAATTGGGGAACATTTGACAAAAAAGTGTTTAGGATAAACCCGCAAGGAAATAATTCTTTATTAACCGGTGCCAACGCATCAGGGAAAAGCACCTACATAGACGCATTGCTTACTTTGATTGTTCCTACCAAAAGAGACCGCTTTTACAATCAGTCATCTGGTGTAGAGAAAAAAGGTGACCGAACTGAAGAAACATACGTACTGGGACATTACGGAAATATTCAGGAAGAAGGCAAAAGTTCTACTTCTACACAAAAGTTACGCGATTCAGATACGTATTCCGTAATACTTGCCCATTTTAAAAACACAGACGAAAAGAAAATTACCTTATTTCAAGTACGTTGGTTTTCAAATAACGAATTAAGACGACAGTTTGGAATTGCTCACATTCCACTAGAAATAGAAAAAGATTTTGGTCAATTTGATGCAAAAGGAAATTGGAAAAAGCGTTTGGATAAAACCTACAATACAAACAGTACTAAAAAGAAAATTGAATTTATAGAAGGTCCAACAGCTTATGCCGAAAGAATGTCAAATTTATTCGGAATGCGCTCCGTGAAAGCCTTGAGCTTATTCAATCAGGTGGTTGGCGTGAAGGTTTTGGAAGATTTGGACGAATTCATCAGAACTAATATGCTGGAAGAGCAAGATGCCGAAACGGAATTCATCCAACTCAAAGAAAGTTTTTTGACCTTAATGGATGCAAAAACCAACATTGAAAAAGCCAAAGAGCAAATTACACAACTCACACCTATCAATGCTATTGTGAACAACCTGAGTGAAATTCAACAAAAATTACAGCAACTAGAGAAATCAAAAGAAAAGGCTGTTTATTGGTTTGCCAAGAAAGGCGTTGAGTTAGGGAAAAAGGAATTGGAAAAATGTAAAGAAGAATTACAACGATTGAATGATGAATTAACAGAACTGAGAAGTAAAGAGGAAACACTGAAACAAAACGAAAGAACCATTTCCATTTCTATTGAAAAAGATGAAGTCGGAAGTAAAATCAAAGAATTAGAAAAAGAAATCAGGCAGCTTGATAGAAGTCGGGAATTAAGAAGTGGCAAACTTGACGACTACAACAGAATTGCTCAAAGTATTGAATTAAACACCAATCCAAGTGAAGAAACATTTACTGCAAACCGTGAAAAAGCAAAACAATTAAAGCAAAGCACACAACAAAAAATTGATGATGAAAGTGAGAATCTTCGTGCGTTGAAAAACAATGCAGATGATTTGGAAGAATCGACCAATGAATTAGTAAATACCATTCAAACGCTTCTAAAGAACAAAAACAATATTGCAGGCCGGGTAGCTGAAATACGTGAAGAATTGATTCAACACATTGGTGCTCACAAAGAAGAAATCCCTTTTATTGGTGAGCTTATTAAAGTAAAAGAAGATGAATTGGCTTGGGAATGTTCTATTGAAAAAGTATTGCACAATTTTGCTTTACGACTGATTGTTCCACCAAAGTATTATTCAAAAGTAAATGAATATGTAAACGGTGAGAATTTGCGAGGAAGAATTCGTTACGACAAATATGCAGGACAAGATTTTCTGAATAATTTACGGCATAAGAATTTCAACGAAAAATCCTTGGTCAATAAAATTGAAATAAAACCCGAAACGCAATATGAGGAATGGATTGAGAGCTACTTGGAAAATCAGTTTGATTTTGTTTGTGTAGACAGTCTTTCAGAATTTGAACGCTATTCCGAAATGGCAATCACTCAAAATGGGCTGATAAAATTCAGAAATGGGAAACACGAAAAGGACGACCGCCCACATATTTCAAGAAAAGAAAATTATGTTTTAGGCTGGGATAATAAAGAGAAAATTGCTGCCTTAAAGAAGGAATTAACCAATCTGCAAAATCAACAGAAAACCAATAAAGAAGATCTTAAGCATTCAGAAAACAAGGCAAAAAGATTAAGCGAATACAAAGATGAATGCCACAATTTGTTTTCCAAATTTGAAAAATATGATGATATAGACTGGAAGACTTACGCTAACCAAATACAAGAAAAAACAGAGCAGAAAAATGATTTAGAAAAAACCAATGACCAAGTGAAGAAGTTGCAAGAACAGTTAGGAAATGTTCAGGCAGATTTAAAACACCTTTCGGAAGTTGAGATTGAGAGTAAAGTAATCGATAAGGCTAAAAAGCAAACAGAAATTGAGTCTGTTACTAAAACTGTAGAAAGCAATAAAGCTGTTTTTGAGCCTTTGGGAAATATTGATGTTTCCGAATTTGAAGCACAAAATTCCAACCTATTAGGTATTGAATACAACAAATTTGGAACAAGCCGTGAAAATTTTCAGGCTAAAAACTCGGCAGAAATATCGGAACTGAACAGGCAAAAACAGCAGAACGAAAGAGAAGTTATTATTAAAATTAATGCTATTAAACAGCCGACAGAAGCAATTACAAACAAGTTTAAAGATTGGCGTTCGGATGTAAATTCATTACCGGATTCAACAAATTTGGAATTCATTAATGAGTATCAGAAATTTTTCGAAAGATTAAAAAAGGACAACCTCCCAAAATTTGAGAAAAAATTCAACGACTATCTGCAAGAAACTATCACTAATAAAGTGGGCGATTTTAGAATGTTTTTTGAAAACTGGTCGGATTCCATCAAAGAAAGTATTAAACACCTGAATGATTCTTTGAAAGAAATTGATTTTAAAAACAACCCTAAAACATACATTCAACTGGTTGCACCGAATAAAATCAATGATGAAGTAAAAGAATTTAGAAATTTACTAAACGCTGCCATTCCCAACATCAGGGAGGTTGATGCTTCGATTGATGGCCGAAAACATCACTTTTACAATCACATTGAGCCATTAATTCTAAAACTGGATAAAGAAGATTGGCGTAAAAAAGTAATGGAGGTTCGTTATTGGTTTACATACAGGGCAGAAGAGTTTTACAAGGAAAATGATCAGAAGTTTAAGACGTATGAAAATATGGGACAGCTTTCCGGTGGTGAAAAGGCACAACTCACTTATACCATTTTAGGTTCGGCTATAGCCTATCAATTTGGTTTAACAAAAGAAGGTTTACAGAGCAATTCATTTCGATTTATTGCTATTGACGAAGCATTTAAGGCACAAGACGAAGACAAAGCCCGATATCTGGTTACGCTTTGTAAACAGCTTTATTTGCAGCTATTGGTTGTTACACCAAGTGACAATATTCATATTGTAGAAAACGATATTTCGTTCGTGCATTTTGTAGAACGTAAAGAAGAAAGACACTCCTGGCTATATGATATGCCAATTGAACAATTCAAAGAAGAAAAAGCGAATTACGTGCATCAATGATTACACCCCAGGAAATAAAGAAAAAGGCGGAAAGAAAATATTTTTCCTTTCTTCAATCAGTGGCTCTGAACACACCTTTTGAAAAACTTGTAATACGTGGAGATAAAAAATACACAAAATCATCATTGCAAGAATTTGAAAAAGAAATACAGTTAATCAACAGCCAATCCAAAGAAAAGAAGGGATTTGGTTATACCCTAGAATTTCAACAAGTAAAGACAAAATATTTAGGCACTCAAGATTTGCCAACCTCAATTTTCTTTGATACCGAAAAGGATTTTTTGAAATTCTTAGGGAAAGAAAAAGAAGTTGAATTATTCTGTGAAAGCACAACCAAAATCACTGAAACGTTTCCCCAGCTGAAAGAATGGATAATTAAGAACCCAACAAAGGTTATTCAAAACCCAACGGAATGGGACAGTATTTTGAAAGTGTGCAGATATTTCAAACAAAGTCCTAACCCAAATTTGTACATAAGAGAATTACCGATAAAGGTTCACACGAAGTTTATTGAACGGAATCAAAGTGTAATTAAAGAGTTGCTTGACCTCTTAATTACGGAAGATACCAACAAGGACGAAAAGCAATTTGAGAAAAGATTTAACCTAAAATATGCTGAACCCCAAATTCGGTTTAAAATACTTTATAAAGAAATTAGTCAGAAGTACTTTTCCGGTGTTGATGATATTGCACTTCCCGTAAGTCAGTTTGAAACATTGAATTTGCCAATCAAAAAAGTGTTAGTGGTAGAAAACAAAACAACTCTTTATACAACTTTGACTCTTCCGAAAATGAACGACACCATTGCAATTTTTGGAAGTGGATATAGTGTTTTCAATCTCAAGAACGTTAAATGGTTTGGCAATCTTGAATTGCTTTATTGGGGCGACATAGACGTACAGGGTTTTGAAATCTTATCACAATTCCGAACTTATTTTCGACAGACAAAAAGCGTTTTAATGGACAAAGAATCTTTTGAAAAGTTCTTTGAAGATGACACTGGAACACCGACATCTATTTCAACCAAACTAAACCTAACAAACAAAGAACAACAACTTTACGACATTCTAAAAACAAATAACTGGAGACTGGAACAAGAAAAAATTCCGCTTGACTATGTAAACAAATATTTTGACAATGAATAAACCAACTCCTCACAGCCACACACATTGCCAAGTCGCTCAAGCCAGCCGCACCAGCCAAAGCTTGTCAATAAGTGTGTCTGAGCCAACACACGGACAGAAAAAGAAAAAGTACGATTGCCTAACAAAGAACTGAGCTAAAAAACAAGCCCTACTTCAAATTTGTTCTCATCCTCTTCACGCTCATTAACAGGGATGTACACTTCGTGATTTTGGTTCGAAGGGTGTTCTTGAATTTGCGATTGCAAAAGCCTGCTTCAGGAGTTTATTTGCAACTGCAATTAATGCCAATTTCGGAGTCTTTCCTTTTGCGCCAACATTATAACCTCGTCCGGAACATGATCTAAAATCGACTTCCCAAAGAAAAGTCTGGCCATAGCTACAGCTCGGGAATAGTTGAAAATAGTACTAGACAAATAGCCACCGATTATGACTTGCTCTTCGAATTTGGCAAAGTGCTCTGTAAATCCAAGAACATCACGCCTTGCTCTAGCAATTAGTGTTTTGGGGGAATCACTCGAAACCTGTAGCGTGTTGCTGCTACTTTTTTTAAAATCTTACTCATAATATGTTATTTTTATGAGTGTATACTGAATTTGCGGGAAGCTGTTACTTTAGCTACCGCAGGTTGAGTGCAACAAAACCTATGAGTAATAGTAGCAAATAGCACTTATTCTTTTCTTAGATTTATGTTTATTTGAACTCATTATGTCAAAAGATAGAAAGATACGGGTAAAAGATTCTTTAATAACGGTTATCACCAAAAACGAAATCGACTATATCAGCCTGACGGATATGACTTCAACTTTCAGGGAAGGCAGCGGACTAATTGGGAAATGGATAACCAATAAAAATACATTGGAATACCTGGATGTTTGGGAAAGAGTCCAAAACCCAGATTTTAATTACCCCGAATTCGGGGTAATTGGACAAGAAGCGGGGACTAATAGATTCATTATGTCTGTGGGACAATGGATTCGCAGAACCCAAGCAATCGGGTTGATTGTGAAATCAGGGCGTTACGGTGGTACTTACGCACACAAAGACATCGCCTTTCATTTTGCCATGTGGTTAAGTCCTGAATTTCAAATTTATCTTATAAACGAGTTTCAACGCCTTAAAGACGATGAAAACAGCCGTCTCAAATTGGAGTGGAATCTTCAACGAACTTTGGCCAAAGTAAACTATCATATTCATACCGGCGCGATCAAGGAAAATCTGATACCGCAGGAAATCACAAAACAACAGGCAAGTTTTGTTTATGCAAATGAAGCAGACCAGCTAAACATTGTGCTTTTTGGTATTACGGCAAAAGATTGGAGAGACAGAAATCCGGATAAAAGTGGAAATATCAGAGATAACGATACATTGGAACAGCTTGTAGTTTTAAGCAATATGGAAAGTATCAATGCATTGTTTATCCGACAGAAGTTACCCCAAAGCGAGAGACTTATACAGCTCAATCAAGTTGCAATTACTCAAATGAAATCCCTTCTTGAAAGTAACTTAATGAAAAAACTAAAATAAAACCATGAATCGCTAACAATGAAGCTCCAATAAGACGCGGCCGTACCACAATTCTTTAGAGCACATGTTGCATTCTTCCTGCTTTTGACAATCTTACGGTTTTGTTGATGGGATTCAATAGTGAAATTTCTCCCGAAGGAATTTTCCTCCATTATTTTTAAGAACCCTGTAAGAGAAATCTTATATATTGTAAGCTACCCTCATCTTGCAGTGGAGATATTACTTTGATATTTCTTCCACCAACCCCAATTTCAACATTGCACATTTATATTTTTAGGGTATATTGCATAGATGCTGTAATCTATATGCAGCATCTCCTTAAACCAATGAAAACAAGTCTCTTAATAGCCATATTTTTCATTGTAAACCTAACTTTAAGTATAGGTTTATTCGCTCAATCGAAGTGGGTGTATTCCTACGGTTCGAACAGCATGGATGAGGCATTGTGTAGTGACGCTTACGGATCGGCTTACTTCGTGGGTGGTTACTTCAGTCAAGGAATGCAGATGGGTGGAGAGAATGTGCAAAGCAATGGATTTAGTGATGCTTTCGTTACCAAACTCAATTCTCAAGGAGTAGTAGACTGGGTTCAAACAATCGGAGGAGTTGCGGCAGATCGTATTCTCGATGTTCATGCCCACAGTAGCGGAAAGGTCGCCGTGACAGGCTATATTACTGGAACAGTCACTGTCGAAGGAGAAACGATTTCGACCAATGCAGGATCACAGGATGCCTTTGTGATGCTTTGCGATGCCCAGGGTGATCTTATTTGGGCAATTCCTTTGGGCGGTGGATCGGCAGATACAGGATACGGAGTGTCAATGGACGAAGCAGGAAATGTTTACTGCACCGGTCAATTCAAAGGAGAAGCACAATTCGGGCCGTTTACCCTCACTAGCATGGAGAATCCCTTGGACAATACTCCCTCTCACGACATCTTCGTGGTAAAGATTGACCAAAACGGAACAGTGCAATGGGTCAAGCAGGGCGCGGCTATTTATGATGACCGTGGACTGAGCCTCTGCAATGATACGGCTGGAAACTTGTATGTTGCAGGGCAGTCCTCAGATACCTTGCACATGGGTGGAATAAGTTATTCCAACAATGTCATCAATTCGGGATTTGTGCTCAAGCTAGATGTTGATGGTAACGAGCAATGGTTTACGCGATTGGCAGCTTTCCAAACGCTTATCAATGAGATTGAATACGGAAGTGATGATAATCTTTACCTCACCGGTGACCATATTGGACAGATGGCGATTCTCAGCGAGAATGATGCCCAGTTCTTTCCTCCAGATAATAGTTACAACGTCTTTTTGGCAAAAATGAACCTCGACGGTGAGGCTGTTTGGTTGAGCAACGTGGGCTCCATCAATGAAGTTTCTTCCAAGTCATTGTGCGAAGGAGAAAATGGGGAATGGTACATCGCCGGAACTTTCAAATGTCAAATGAGCTCTTTCGCTGAACTCTACGGCAGTGGTATGTTCTACAGCCTGGGTTACCGAGATGTCTTCGTGGCCAGATACAATTCAAGCGGTCTGCGGGAATGGGAAAGAAACTACGGGAGTCCGAAAGATGACTATTGCGCTGCCATTGAATACGGTGGTGAAAACGATCCCTTGTTCTTCGGATCGTATGGAAATAAGATGAGTTTCCCTGACGGGCCGGGCTTCATCGATACTGACGATACTTACACTCCTTATTGGATTGAGTACGTAGGTAATTATTGTGGAGACAACACATATGGCCGTGTACAAATGATAGACGGAATAGGAGCTTTAGACATTTTTATGGCGAAGCCTGTGCAATTGGATAGACAGCCCTTGGATATATTCAAGCGCTCCGATCAATCCGATTGCTCCCAAGACTTCAGAGAGATGTGTTTGAATGCCTATGAATGTCCTGACACTTTGGAACTTTGTGGATCAGCTGGACTTCTTGGGTATACTTTTACTTATGATATTAATCAAGGAGGACCAGAGATTGAGGCAGAGTGGAGTGGAGAGCTAGAAAACATCAATACCAGCCCACCGCCTTATTACGCAACTTCTTACACCGATCAATGGGTATATTTTGAAATTGAAAGAATTGACGGTTGCTACACTTCAATGGATTCCATTTATACCATAGTACATCCTATCCCACCACAGCCGCTTATTTCCGATGATGTTGTTGTAAATACTGAATGTACAAGTTGCACACCCATTCAACTTTGTGAAGTGCAAGAAGTCACTTTAACAGCAAGTGGAATTACAGAAGAAAACTTTGGTTGGGTAGATGTCGGTCTTCCTGGAGAAGCAACACTTACAACATCCACACCGGGCTACTACCACTTCTATCAAACCAATGAATTCGGCTGTACTGATGATAGCCACGTTTATATAAGTTTCGCAACACCGCCAGATTCGGTTGCCCCATACATGCGGTTGACCACAAACGGTTCAACGATTGGTGTAGATAGCGTTGGACTTTGTCCGGAAAATTGGGCAAGATTCGATTTGCAGGACAGTATCAATGGATTTCCAGGCAATGACTTTTACTACGGCTCGGTGCTTTGGAGTCTATACTTTGAGGGTGATTTTATTGAGGAGAACACCTTGAATTCGGGTTATGATTACCAAATTGATTTTCAATCTACCGGCTGGCACGTCGTACATGCGAGTTATACGGAATACTTTTGCGGTAATCCTACACAGACTTATCCGACCTTGATTGATTCGGTTTATATAGAATCTTATCCAGGCCCCCAGCTTAACGTCTATATTCAAGGCTCTAATTTGCTTTGTCCCGGTGGAAGTGAGATTCTGGTCGCCACCGGAGCAGAAAATTACGAGTGGTACGGTCCTGAGTTTACAATTCTCTCACCTGACTCTATTGAGGTCTTCGCGGTGGGCGATTATGGTATCAGTGCCACAGAAACCAATGAGTTCGGATGCTCTGACGTGGATTATGACTCGCACGAAATAGACACCAACTTTGCATTGGTCTCCATGCTTCCTGAAAACGGAATTGTATGCCCTTTTGATTCCGTGCTATTATTCACTGATGAATTTCACCTCAGCTATCAATGGATAGGACCGATGGGGGAGCAGCTTGGTACTGAGCAACAGCAATGGGCCAATGTTCCGGGCTATTACCACTGTCAGGTGCTTGACATGGACTCCTGTTACCTAGAGACCAATTTCTTAGAGTTGAAAGAATACAGTTCTCCTTATTTAGAAGTGTTTCCGGGAAATGATCTCTGCGTTGGGGGAGCTATTCAACTCACGATTTATACCAATGATGAGGCTCAGGTGCAGTGGTTGAGTCCACTTAGCGGTAGTTCCAATCAACAATTGATTGAAGAGCCCGGCACTTATACTGTCCTTTCTACGCTGTGTGACATCACGAATACCCTCGAGATTGACATCATCTTCACAGAAGTGCTTGCTGAGATTACTGTGCTCAGTGATCTTCCAGCTTGTCCAGGAGATACTGTCATACTTCAAGGCAATCCTGGAATGAGTTTTTATGATTGGAATCCGGGAGGAATACAATCCCAATACTTGGAAGTAACGGAATCTGGATTATACAACCTCGGCACCATTGATGCTCACGGCTGTCTGGGATTTGCAGAGCCAGTGGAAATCGAATTCATCGATGCCGTAGCTGAAATTGTTGAGGCAGCAGAATCAGCTTGTCCAGGTGAGACTGTTGTGCTTGAAGGGGAGGGGACAGGTGTGCTATCCTGGTATATTCAACCCAATGAAGAGGCAGTAGCCATTGGCGATAGCTTTGAATTCGTCATGGGCGATGAGGCGATAATCGTTGGAGTGAGCAGTACTGTTGGCAATTGCGAAAGTCCGCCGAGTTTCGTGACGGTAGATGTACATGCTTCTGCATCTCCACCTGATATTGAACTAGAAAACGGCTATTGCCTGGGCGATGAGATTATTCTAGCTTCTAACTCTGGTGAATTGAATTGGACTGGACCAGGAGGTTCTTATACCGGTGATCAATGGGAATTAGGTCCTGCGAATGAAGACTTGGCTGGCAGCTATGAGCTTAGCCACACCAACAATCTATGCAATTCACCATCTTCAAGCTTTGAAGTAATCATTTATCCGACCACTCATGTGGAACTGAGCATTTTGAATGACAGCATTTGTGACGGAGAAGAAGCCATCCTTTTTGCCCCGTCTGGACTGCATGATATTCAATGGATTCCTGGTAATGAAACCGGCGATACATTGCTCACCGATGTAGGAGGATTCTACTGGATAGAGGCGCTGGATGGTAATTCTTGTCAAGTGGTATCTGACACAATAAGCCTTGTTGTATTTAACTCACCCCCAGCTCCTCCAGCAATTGATACGGTCGGATGCATAGGAAGTAATTTAGCACTGATATCTGAATTTGAGGGCAGCATTTCATGGTTTAATCCATTCACTGGAGATACTATTGTGGCGGCAGATTTAAGTTTGATCCTCAGTCCACAACAAGCGAATATAGAGACTTGGTATCAGGTAATTAACGCTGCTGGATGTGCGAGTGAGAGCGCTCCAATAAACATAGAAGTCACTTTTGGAGGTTCGGAGATTAGTATAAATGCACCGGACTTTATTTGTGAAGGGAGTGAACTCGTGCTATCAACCGACACAGAAGCTGAACAATACCTGTGGATTTATCCTGATGGACTAGAGCAAGGGGAGAATGTTATCGTATTTGAAGATGTGAATACGGCTATGACGGGTATTTACCAAGTTGTATTGAGCCAAGATGATTGTATTTTGAGTAGCGATGAGCTATTCATCGAGGTTATTGAAGATCCCGAAGGGTTGATAGATGAAGAACTGATCGATTGTATAGGTGGAGTTGTGGTCTTGCAATCACCCCCGGGACTTATCGATCCATTGTGGAATGGCAGTAGTGCTGGTGAGTTTTACCTGACTCAAGAAGCGGGATGGCAATATCTTGAGGGCATCATTGAACCCGGCTGCGCTGTTCGGGATTCAATCTATTTGGATACCATTGAATGTGAATATACCGAGCCGAATATTTTCAGTCCAAACAACGATGGTATTAATGACTACTACGATTTCAGCAATTGGTCATATCGCATTGAATCCATCAAGATTTACAATCGCTGGGGCAATGTTGTGAGGGAGCTCAATCGTGCGCCATTTGTGTGGGACGGAACAAACAATGGGGGAGGAGATCTCTTAGAAGGAGTTTATTTCATCACCCTAAACAGCGAGATAAAAGTGAGGGGAGAATATACAATGAAAGGGGTTGTTCACATTCAGCGATGAGAGGGTGGATTGGAGTTGTGCAGTGCGGGCTTGTCAACTGAGCAACAACTTTTCTTCTCTATCGGCGCATTTGTTTGGGACTTCTGTCCTCGCATGCCCCAGCCCTAAAGGGTGTGCCTTCGCGCTACATTGCTGGTAGGATCCGTGATCCTCTGCTTTATTGGAATTTACTAATTTGATTTCTGCTTTACAACATGTCGTGCGGGGGAACCGTGCGGAAGCCCGCCCTTTAGGGTCGGGGCAAGGCAGCGTGGGCTTGTCAACCGAGCAGCAACTATTCACCTCCTTCGACTCCACAATCCTAAAGGGAATTCTCTCAGCTCTATTTATGCCTTAGTATATGGAGTGAGATGGCGATAAATTCCCTAATTTCATTCATTCGATAAATTTTTATTGGAAAGAACATTATCTAGCGACTTGCATCCACACTTCGACTGGCTCAGCACAACGCTTGTAAACAGTCTCCAGAGGACTACAGAACTGATCGCAATGAAAGTAGAAGAAGCGTGGGGACTATTCGTATTGACGAGTTAATTACTCACTATATATATGAGTCTTAATTCGCGCTTCAGTTCTTTCTGGTTGATACCTTAAAATAGATTGATGGATAAGTTTAAGATGTATATAAAAAATGGGCGAAATAGTTGTGTAAACAACCCAATGGTCTTGTTTCAAGTTTTGTGCTTGACCGAAATTTTCGAGCTTCGAAACAACCTGTTTTTTCGTCTACTAAACCTAAGCTACCTAAAGAAAACATGACCTTTAGAGAGATTGAATATAAAAGTCCTGAATGGGTAGAGGCAGTGAGACTGAGAGAAAAATATTTTAATAGAAAAGTAAAAAAGTAACAATATGGCAACTAAAGAATTAAAGACTTATTCGCTTGCCGAAATGAAGGACAGGTATATCGGCAAAGCTGGAACGACTGACAGAGACGAATATGAATATGAACTTCGAATGGACGTTTTAGGAAAAATGATTAAGTCAGCCAGACAAGAGCGCAACTTGACACAAGAAGAACTTGGAAAACTTGTTGGAGTGCAAAAAGCTCAAATTTCCAAGCTTGAAAGCAGTGCCAATAGTGCGACAATTGGCACCATCTTAAAAGTGTTTAAAGCATTAAAAGCAGAGATTAACTTTAACGTTAAACTAGAGGACAACTTTGTTAAACTCGTTTGACAGAAAAGAAAGCCGCACGCACAACAATTAAGCTCTAATGAGTCGCAGTAGGGTCGCCGTTCTTTGAATCACATGTTGCACTCTTCCTTCGGTGATGGCACCTGCCGTTCAGCTATGGGGTTTCAATAGAGTTTATACTTCCTAAAAGACATACTTCGGAGCTCTGTAATTTTGGAGCAATTGGAAAATCGGTTGTTTTTGGTTTTCATTCGGCTCAGGCTTTTTCTAAAAAGACTTTTTTGACTGTAATTCTTGTTGTTCCTAATCGTTTTGTGCTTTTTAACATAGCGTTCGGCCTCTCGCCAAAAACCAAAGTAACATCTACCTCCATAACTTCAACAAGAGTAAATAATTAGTATTTTTACCCCTGAACTAACTTCAAGTGTAAAAGTTACTCTCGTTATGAAAAGCTTCAATAGATCAAAACCGTTTAATAATCTCCCACTACTTCCTCCCAAAGCGGATTTAGAAACGAAAGAGATATTAACGAAAACAATTAAAGCCAGTAGAGCTTTGGCTCAATTGAACGGTGCAATAAGAAACCTTCCCAATCCTAGCCTATTTCTCGACACAATTCACTTGCAAGAGGCAAAAGCCAGTTCTGAAATTGAAAACATCATAACAACAAATGACGACTTGTATCAAGCTGTTGTTGCAGATAAAAAATTCGATAACCCAGCTACTAAAGAAGTTATTAGCTACAAAGAGGCTATTTGGCTTGGGTTTAATCGACTTGAGAAAAAGCCTTTTATTACGACTAACCTATGCATTGAGCTTGTACAGTGCATCAAACAAAATACTGCGGGTATAAGAACCACACCTGGTACTACTCTATCCAATTCTAAAGGAGAAGTTATCTACACTCCGCCTTCAGGAGAAGTTGTCATTCGAGAGAAAATGGCTAATCTCGAAACTTTCATCAATGAAAATAAATCGATAGACCCACTTATTAAAATGGCTATTTCACATTACCAGTTTGAAGCCATTCACCCTTTTTCAGATGGCAATGGTAGAACAGGACGCATTCTTTTATTACTTCAACTGAAACTTGAACAACTCCTTGATATTCCCGCCTTATTCTTAAGCGAGTACATCATTGAAAATAAGGACAAATATTACGAAGGAATAAGAGTTGTCACCGAAAAGAATGATTGGTCAAAATTCATACTTTACATGTTAGATATGGTAGAAACAACAGCCATTAAAGGTTTAAATAGACTAGAATCAATAATTCGGCTCATGGAAAGCACTGGTCAAGAAATTAAAGAAAAGCTCCCAAAAGTCTATTCCAAAGAATTAGTTGAAGTCATCTTCAAACTGCCTTATACCAAAAGACAAAACTTAATTGATATTAATTTAGGCACACCCAAAACAGTTGGTAACTACCTCATGGCTTTAGAAGATGAAGGTTTTCTCCGATCCGTAAGAGTAGGAAAAGAAAAATTATACCTGAATCAAAAATTAATGGATATTCTGGAAAACTAAAAAGTAAGAAGGCGCGACAAGTGCTATGTGCAATGTCCCTTGGGAGGCTGGGCATAGCAAGAGACGGTGTATGCCATTAGACCGAACCGCGACCGTGTCAAATAAGCTCATATCGTATTATGAATTTCGGATACTTATCGAATTTAAACCTATCATATCGTATCAATTTAGATTTTAAGTGATTTATTTGGAGTATGGAACAGGTCCAAGGACTAATTATTCGATAAAATAGGAAAAAACTACTTACAATTATGTATGATGTTAATAGCCGAAATACAGGTAATTTCAATAGTTGTAGCTCGTTTTAACTTTCTTATAAATTGACAGGAAAGTGCAATGTAATCGGTTGCTATTATTATACGAAACGTTGGCTTTCATAAAAATGGATTCAGATTGAACAGAATTTTAATTGCAGTTTTCTTACTTGTTGTTATGGCAGGTTGTCAGAAAGTTCTATTTGACAGACCAATGCCTGTTGAGGCTACTGATATTTTGGAATGCCCTAAGGAATTTGACGGAAGCTACATCTCGCTCCATTATGATGAATATTCCGTTTTAGCTGGTATTCAAAGAGTAGATCGAATTTCTGATTTTGAGATTGTGGTTTATAGCCAGCAACTAACATATATTGACAGCTTGTATCTTGAGAAACTTAAATTGTCTGCCATTGATACTGCATGGTTCGATGATAATTTGGTTCATATCAAAGCCGGCCAAGCAATTCAAACATTCGGTTTATATGACACGCTAAGTCGCAAGGATGAAAAAATTGAAATCTCAATTGACTTTAGCAAAAAGTTATATTGGGAAGCAATGGAAGACACTTGTTCTTTCAAGCTTTCTTTCATCGATGATTATTATTACCTAAATATTGAGAAGCAACCTAATCTCTTTAGCATAACTCAACTGAAATTTATTGAAGATGATGTCGCTTTAAAAAGTCTTGATTTTGGCGTTGTTGATTCAATAAATCCAACTGATGAATTCATAGAGAAATATCAACTTAAACCAATCAAGGAAGAACGAGGAAAATTTTATGTCCAGAATTACTTGGCTAATCTCAACAATGACGAGTTTTATGAAATGATTCATGATGAAAGTGTCTTTCAAACGGTCATTTGGTATAGGATTGAATCAACTGACTTTCTATTATACTGGATTACAGGAATAATAATCTCTCTGCTATTACTATTCCTAATATCGGATTAGCGTGAATATTCCCCTTACTGCGTAAATAGGCTGAGTTGTGCTCTGTTTACTTTGCTGAAAGAATAATCAGCAAGTTATGAAAAAGAGAAAAAAGAAGTATGCAGACATTCACAGTTT
>Ga0222689_1000224_pt1 | contig 21589 bp, 32 predicted proteins | sample AntAcemetage1231_FD_179838 | JGI IMG/M metagenome (GOLD analysis project Ga0222689, IMG submission 179838) | Saline water microbial communities from Ace Lake, Antarctica - #1231 | ecosystem: Environmental > Aquatic > Non-marine Saline and Alkaline > Saline | place: Antarctica: Ace Lake...
CCTGACGCTGACCGGGTTTGACTTGGGGGAGATAGCCGCGCTGACACTGGACGTCACCGAGGGCCTGACCGATCCCGACGCGGTGCCTGACGCGCCTGCCGTGCCCGTGACGGTTCTGGGCGACGTGTGGCTGCTAGGCGACCACCGGATCACCTGCGGCAGCTCGACTGACGCGGAGACAGTGGCCCTTCTGCTGGCGGGTGCGAAGCCTCACCTGATGGTGACTGACCCGCCCTATGGGGTGGAATATGACGCATCGTGGCGCAAAGACGCGCTGCCGCTGACGAACCCTGGAAAAACAGGCGGGATGCACGGCAAGGTTTTGAACGACAATCAGGCAGACTGGCGAGAGGCTTGGGCGCTGTTCCCCGGTGATGTTGCTTATATTTGGCACGCTGGAAACAAGGCTCACACAGTCGCAGAAAGCATCGAAGCAAGTGGTTTTGAAATCCGTTCGCAGATCATATGGGCAAAGCATCAATTCGTCATTGGTCGTGGGCATTACCATCCGCACCATGAGCCGTGCTGGTATGCGGTGCGCAAAGGGGCAACGGGCCATTGGGGTGGCGACCGAAAGCAAAGCACTCTCTGGCAAATTCCCAAGCCGCAGAAGTCAGAAACCGGCCACAGCACACAAAAGCCGGTTGAATGCATGAAGCGGCCCATCGAGAACAACAGCAGCCCCGGCCAAGCGGTCTATGAACCGTTCTCTGGCAGCGGCACCACGATCATAGCGGGCGAAATGACGGGCCGGTGCGTTTACGCTATCGAGTTGAATCCCGCCTATGTGGATATGGCTGTGATCCGCTGGCAGAACTTCACCGGCCAGACCGCCACGCTTGAGGCGACGGGCCAGCCGTTCGGGGCGTAGACCCTCAGCGCAATTCAAACATCTTGCCCGTGCGCAGGGCGTGTTTTCAAGCCCATGTAATCTTCAATCGCGGCGGCGTGAACCATCTCAAGGCGGGCTTCCTCCGATGCGTTTCCGGCCATGATCACTTCGCAGAGCTTGTCGCGGGCATGGTCCATGCGCATCCGTGCGATTTCCATTTCGTTTTCAATTTGTAAAATGGTGCGTGTCATGGTGTGGCTCCTTGCCGGTGTGTCTGTTGATCCTTATTGCCACCTATTGTCTACCGTGTCAAGCACCTTGTCAACAATAATTACCCGCGCTATATTTAACGCATGAACGGAATGCCTAAAAACCCCTGTGGACGCAAACAGCACGCGCCAAGCGATGCGCAGCGCCAGCTTGTGCAGCTTCACGCGACGGTCGGCACGACGCAGGACATGATCGCCCGCGTGATAGGCATCGACAAAAAGACATTGCGGCTGCACTACCGCGACGAACTGGACCTGTCGATGGCGAAAGCAAACGCCACAATCGGCGGCGCGCTGTTCAACAAAGCCAAAGGCGGCGACACAGCGTCAATGACGTTCTGGCTCAAGACGCGCGCCCGGTGGCGCGAAACGGCTGACGTGAACCTGATCAGTGAGGACGGCAGCATGTCGCCCAAGGCCGCGCTGGACGTGTCACGCCTGTCACCTGAAGCCCTGGCGGAAATTGTGGCGCTTGGCGATGCAACTGACACCGCTTGACATCATTGCCGCCGAAAAAGAACTGTGCCGCCGATCACTGGCATACTTTGCACGGCGCGCTTGGCACGTCCTGGAGCCGTCCACGCCGCTCAAGTGGGGTTGGGCGCTGGACGCCATCTGTGCGCACCTGGAGGCCGTCACGCGGGGCGACATCACCCGCCTGCTGATGAACGTGCCGCCCGGCACCATGAAGTCGCTGTTAACAGGCGTAATCTGGCCCGCTTGGGAATGGGGGCCTAAAGAATTACACCACATGCGATTCCTTGGCACGGCGCACAAGCAAGACTTGGCCGTCCGGGACGCAATGAAATGCCGTCGCCTGATCCAGTCGGAATGGTATCAATCACGCTGGCCAATGAATCTGATGGCCGACAACAACGCCAAGCTGCGGTTTGAAAACGACAAGACCGGGTTCAGGGAAGCCATGGCATTCGAGGGAATGACAGGCTCGCGCGGCGATAGGGTTCTGATCGACGATCCGCACAGCGTTGCGGATGCCAACAGCGTCCAGAAACTTGCCACGGGCGTTGCTACATTCCGGGAAGCCCTGCCGTCCCGCGTCAACAATGAAGATTCCGCGATTGTAATCATCATGCAGCGATTGCACGAGTCTGACGTTTCTGCCGTGGCAATTAATTTAGGCTACACCCACCTTTGCCTGCCGATGCGGTTTGAATCGGATCGGCGATGCTCCACGCCGTTCTATACCGATCCGCGAACAATCGAAGGCGAACTGCTGTTTCCTGATCGGTTCCCCGAGGACCAAGTGGCGGACCTTGAAAAGACGATGGGCATCTACGCCGCCGCCGGACAGCTTCAACAGCGCCCTGCACCACGCGGCGGCGGCATGTTCAAGCGGTCCGACTTTCGCGTCATCCAAGCGGAGCCTGCGGGCTATCGGTGGGTGCGTGGATGGGACTTGGCCGCAACGGACGATCATGGAGCGGCCAGGACGGCTGGCGTCAAGCTGGGAATCGGCCCGGACAAGCGTCTTTGCATCGCCCACGTTGTCAAAGACCGGGTGAACGCGGCGGGTGTTGAGCGGCTGCTGGGCAGCACGGCGGCGGCCGATGGGCGGGCGGTTCGTGGCTCAATTCCGCAGGATCCGGGGTCTGCTGGCAAGTCCTGGGCTTTGCATCTTCTCAAATCGTCGCTGATGGGTTACAGTTACACGTCAAGCCCTGAGACGGGCGACAAAGAAACGCGCGCAATGCCACTGGCTGCACAGGTCGAAGCCGGAAACGTGGACATTGTGGCAGGCGATTGGAATGGTGATTTCTTGGACGAGGCTGCAACGTTCCCGATGGGCAAGTTCAAAGACCAGATCGACGCCGCGACACGCGCGTTTGACATGCTGGCGGGCGTAAATAATTCATGGGCTGGAACAATATGAGTATTATGGACGGCCTGCGCAACATCGTCGCCAATCTCGGAACGGACCGGGACAAGGCGGCGCACACCCATTATTACAACACCACAATCGCCGACGATCAGCTTGTCGCCATGTATCGCACCAGCGCCATTGCCCGTAACGTCGTGGACCTGCCCGCAGAAGATGCGACCCGCGAATGGCGGGAATGGCAGGCCGATGCGGAACAGATCACAGCAATCGAGGCTGAGGAAAAGCGGCTGGGCTTGCAGGGCAAGACGATGCAAAACCTCAAGCGCGCCCGGCTGTTCGGCGGCGCTGCAATCTATATCGGCACGCGCGACCTGGACGCATCGAAGCCGCTGGACCCTGCCCGGATCGGCACGGGTGGCCTGCAATATCTCGCCGTATTGAACCGGTCGGAAATAACGGCAGGGGCAATCCAGCGCGACCCGCGCCTGCTGGGGTTTGGCAAACCAATCATGTATCGGATGAATCCCGCCACCGGCGCATCGGTAGAAATCCACCCGAGTCGCCTTGTCATTGCCATGGGCGAAGAAGTCCCTGACGACAGATATTCTGCACATCCCGGATGGGGTGACAGCACGCTGAACGCCACGATCAGCGCCGTGCGGAACCTGGACGCCACCATTGCCAACGTTGCGTCGCTTGTGTTCGAGGCTAAAATTGACGTGATCGGCATCAACGGGTTCAACGAAGGGCTGCGAAGCGGCGGATCGGAATATGAGGCTGTTGTCCTTGCCCGCACCAGCCTGACCGCGCGCGGCAAGGGCATCAACGGCGCGCTGCTGATGGACTCAGAAGACACATACGATCAGAAAACCGCCAGCTTCGCCACGCTGCCGGACATCATCGACCGCTTCATGCAGATGGTCGCTGCTGCGGCGGGCGTTCCGATGACCCGGCTATTCGGCATTGCGGCGGCAGGGATGAACGCTACCGGCGCGGGCGATGAGAAAGTTTATTTTGATCGGGTCCGCGTCATGCAAACGCTTGATCTGGATCCTGCAATGGAAATTTTGAATGAATGCCTGATCCGTTCGGCGCTGGGCAATCGCCCGCCCGAATTGCATTGGACGTGGCGTCCGCTATTCCAGCCGACTGCCAAAGAACGGGCCGACATGGGCAAAGTTCTGGTTGACAGTGTGAAAGTGCTTTATGATATGGATATATTGCCACAAGAGGCGCTTGCGGATACAATCGTAAATACGCTGACCGAAAGCGGCGCGTTTCCGGGGCTTGAGGGCAAAGTGAAAGAGTTTTTTAACGTGGTGGAGGCAGACGAATGAAAATGACAGACGCCGCCACGCTTACAGGTGCCCGCGTCACAGACGAAGGGTATCTGGTCGCCAATGTTCGCACCGCCCGCATCGGCACGCAAAACTATCTTGGCGTGGAACTGGACCGGCCCGACCTGGACAAGGTGACAGTTTACAGGGATGAATCCGAAGTGTTCCGCAAGGCATCGCTGCAAACGTTCGGCTTGCTGCCAGTCACTGACGACCACCCCGCCGATTTGGTCACGGCTGACACGGCGCGTATGGTGTCGGTCGGCACCACGAATGAGGAAGTGCTGCGCGACGGCGAGTATTTGCGCATCGGGATCAAGCTGACCGATGCCGCCACAATCCGCAAGGTGCAGGACGGCAAGCGCGAATTGTCGGTCGGCTACACGTCGGAATTGGTCTGGGGCGACGGGATCGCGCCGGACGGAACCGCGTATCAAGCGCGGCAAACGAACATTGTAGGAAACCACATTGCTATAGTCTCCGCCGGTAGGGCGGGACCAATGGCAAGAATCGGTGACAGTCAACCAAGCACTGTAGCGCGGTGGGGCGCATCCCCCATCACAGACGAAAAGGACGCAATCATGGCAGACGCCATTCAGACGCGGACAGTCCAGATTGACGGGCTTTCCGTCGTGACGACCGACGCGGGCGCGCAGGCGCTTGAAAAGCTGATGAAGGACATGACAGCCGCCGAAAAGAATGCTGCTGAGGAAATGGCGGCCAAAGACGGCGAACTGGCAGCCAAGGACGCCAAGATTGCTGAAATTTCCAAGTCGATCCTGTCCGATGCGGATCTTGACGCCAAGGTCGCGGCCCGGGCTGATCTGATCGGCAAGGCCAAGGCAATCGCCAAGGACCTGGCAACGACGGGCCTGTCTGACGCTGCCATCCGTAAAGCCGCCGTATTGGCTGTTCTGGGTGACGCGGCTATTGCTGGCAAATCCGACGCCTATGTCGATGCGCGCTTTGACATTCTGTCAGAGGATGCTGCCAAAGGTGACCCTGTGGCCGACGCGCTGAAAACTGGCGTGACGGTTGCGACCGACGCGCGTGCCGAATACGTCAAGGGCCTCGGCACGGCCTATCTTCAATCCGTTGGCAAAGGAGCATAAATCATGCCTATTCAAGACGCATTCGGGGCCGCTGTTGCTGCAATGCCCCTTGGCCTTCCCGGTATGATTGCCGAGGGTCAGCAAGTCAAAGACGTGGTGTCCAAGCGGGTTACTACTGCCGCAGTTGCGTTTGGCCGCGTGGTCGGTCGTGACGGTGTTATTGACGGAGCGGTCAAACTTGGCGGCACCGGCTTTGAAGGCATTGCCATTATCGACAAGACCCGCGTTGGCGATGAATATATCGTCGGCGAAATGGCCGGTATTCTGCGCAAGGGCACTGTCTGGGTCACGGCATCGACTGCCGTTGATCCTGGCGACGCCGTGACGTTTACCGCCGCGACCGGCGTGATCGGTGATGGCCTTGCCACCACGATTGCCGGGGCAAAATTTGAAACTTCGGGCGGGATCGGTGATCTTGTTCGCGTCTATCTGCCGTAAGGAGCAAATATAATGAACACGCAGATCATGGACGCGCCCGCAGCTTTGGGTTTCGTCATTTCGCAGCGCAGCCACATCGAAGCCGAGGTGATGCGCAAACCATACCCGACGATCCTTTACCCTCGATTGATGCAGGTGGACACGTCGGCAAATCAATTTGCGGCATCCGTCACGTTCTTCACGCAAGATTCGGTCGGGCGCGCAAAGTTTATCAACGGCAAAGGGGAAGACATCCCGCGCGTTGATGTAACGACTGGCAAGTTTGAGCAGACCGTCAATATGGCGGGCGTCATGTATTCCTATTCGATTGAGGAAATCGGCGCGGCGGCACAACTGGGCATGAACCTGCCCACTGAGTCGGCAAATGCGGCGCGGATGGCGTATGAGATGCTGGTCAACAGCACTGCGCTGATCGGCAACGCGGATATGGGTATTGAAGGGTTCTTCAACACCACGGGCATCACGTCGGCTGCGTCTGCGGCAACCTTTGCACTGTCCACCCCTGCGGCGATCCTGTCATTCATCAACGGCCTGTTGAGCGGCATCCAGTCGGCCAGTCTTGGCACGCAGGTTGCTGACACTATCGTGTTGCCAATCGCTCAATTCGGTGATCTGGCCACGCGCCAGCTTGCACCGGAAAGCGACACCACCATTCTGGACTTCATCCGGCGCGCCAACGTCTACACCGCTCAAACCGGCCTGCCGTTGAACATCTTTTCTGACTACAACCTGACCAACAAGATGGTGGTTTACCGCAACGATCCGAGCGTGGTGAAACTGCACATGCCTATGCCGCTGATGTTCCTTGCCCCTCAACAGGCAGGACTTGAAGTGCGGACCTACGGCGCGTTCCGGTTCGCGCCGGTCAGCATCCGCACTCCGGCGGCTGTGCGGTACGGCACGGGCCTGTAGACATGGCACAGCACACCAGCACATATCCTGGCACGCTGGTTCTGCCGGACGGCACTGAGGTCAAACTCGGCGGCGACGCTTCAATCTCTGCCGATCTGGCAAAGAATGAGGGTGTTGCCGGGTGGATCAGCAGCGGGTGGCTTGTGCCGGTTGCACAGCCCGTCATGCCAACCGGCAAGAAATAATCAACGGGCGGGCTGTAATGGCCCACCCCTTCATTGGAGCGTCACATGATCGGCAACGTTGCGGCACTCATCACATACGCGGGCGCGCGCGGAACGGTAATCGCTGACACCGCCGCGACCTTGCAGGCGCTTGTCAGGGCGTCAGATTATATCCAATTCACATATCTGGACGGATCGACATGCACCGTTGACAGCGCGAATGTCGTGGAAGCCACATATGAGGCGGCCATCGCCGAGGTAGCGACACCTTTTATCTGGACCAAGACATTCACGCCTGCCGAGCAAAAAGTTCTGACCAAGGTGGGTGACATTCAATGGACCGCGACGGGCGATGCCAGCAAGGGCGGCGCGTCCATCCCAAGATCCACCAAGATTGAAACCATGTTGCGCCAGTGCATCGGCGGAGGGCTTTACGGCTACTCGACCGGCCCGAGGCTGGTATGAGCGGGGCCGCCATTGCCGCAGAAGTCGCGCTGGCCTATGCTGAGGCGGGGCGTGATGCGGGAGATGGGCTTGGGGCGGCCTATGTGACCATAACCCGGCCAGGGCAGCCCACAGGTCCGGAATGGAACCCTACGCCGGGCGCGCCAGTGGTTCACACATTCACGGCCAAGCCATCCGCCAAGGCATACACGCAGCGGACTGGCTTGGCACTAGGTGAAAAAGAGCAAGTCTATTCGCTGGTAAATCATGGTGTCACGATTACCCCTAGCACGTCCGACGTGATGACGATCAACGGCGTGAATTGGCCCGTGCAAGAAGTTATCCCGATGGACTCAGCCGGATTTGTTATTTCTTGGATGGTGAAGGTGAGCAAATGACCGTTGTTCCGGCACGCGTTGATCTGAAAATCTACCAAGGCTCTGACTTTTCGGAGGTCGTGACATTCCTGCAAACTGCGGGCGGAACGCCTGTTGATCTGACAGGCCTGACCGGGCGTATGCAAATTCGCCAGACTCTGGCATCCTCTGACGTTATTATGGACCTGACCACTGCCAACGGGCGGCTTGCATTTGACGGCGCGACCGGCGTCGTGACGATGACGCTGACCGCAGCGGAAACCGAAACGATCCTGACAGATGGCGTCTATGATCTGGAATTTGTGACCAGCGCAACCAGTGCCGCCCGGTGGCTTGAGGGGCTTGTCATTTTGAGCAAAGAGGTTACGCGATGACTGTTGTTGTAGTTCAGCAGACCGCGCCCCCCGTTGTTGTCACCGTTGGCATTCAGGGGCCGCCCGGCACATCTACGCTCACAATCGACCCTCAGGCGGGCAATCTCTTAACCACAAGCGCGGCGGGGCTGTTTGTCAACGGCGCGTTAGACCTTGGAACGTTCAACTAAAACATAAAGGAATACCCCAATGCCTTCAGTACAGCAGAAACGCGGCCTCTTTGCTAACCTACCTTCGTCGTCCCTCTTGCCCGGTCAGGTTTTCTTTACGACCGACCGACAAACGGCGCACTTTCCAACAGACGCCACGACAATGGTTCCTGTCGTGCCAGCCATTGACGCCCTTGATGCGCTTGCTTCTGTTGACGGGGCGGCCGACTTTCTCATCATTCACGACGCTAGTGCCGCTGGTGTAAAAGAAAAGCGGATCACGTTTAACTCGTTTAAAACTGCGCTCAGCATCCCCGCGGGATCGTCTGACGAGAAAGTGTCTGTTGTTGACGGTGGAACCGCGGGCTTTATTTTTGGCACGGACGGCACTGACGGCATCCTGCGCATGAACACATCAATGGCTATGACCAAAGATGCGGGAAACGCGTTTGTCACATTGGCCGTTGAAACGGTAGACTGCGGAACATTCTAAATGCCAGACGTCCAACACAAACGAGGGTCACGCGCTGACCTGAACACACTGGCCGCAGCCAATGGTTTGCTGTTGGGTCAGATTTATGTAATCACCGACGAGGATCGGCTTGCTGTTGCGACTGGTGTTGGCAGCTATCAAGCGGCTGAGAAAGAAGGCGGGGGCGGTGGAGGCACTGCCCTTGAACTATACGCAGAAAACCCAAGCAGCCCAACTGCACCTAGTGCTACGGGTGCAAATGCTGTGGCGATTGGTAGTGGCTCCACATCATCGCACGAAACAACCTTCAGCGTTATGGGTGCCACTGCAAGCGGTCAGTATAGCATGGCATTTAATAAGTACGCTGTTTCAAGTGGTTTTAAAAGCATTGCTCTTGGTTGGCTTACTGACGCAACAAATACGTCCAGTGTAGCTATTGGAACGGGAACCCAGAGCAGTGGTTTGCATTCCGTCGCTTTAGGGCAAGCCTACGCTTCTGGCACGGACTCGTTCGCAGCAGCTATTTCGACCAGCGCCTCAACCTATGGGGCTACTGGGGCTAATTCTATTGCGATGGGCAGGAATGCTAAGGCAAGTGCATCAGCTTCAATTTGTCTTTCTGGAATTAACAACATTGCATCAGGAACCTACAGTTTCGTTGCGGGCGGCGGATACAACACCTCGTCAGGTACATACGCGTTTTCCTCTGGTCAAAGCAGTATAGCGGCGGGGGCCTACTCTACAGTTATTGGCAGGGGGAGCAAAACCACAGCAAATGCGACTTATGCTGTAGCTTCGGGATACCAGTCTTTCGCTTCTATCGTTGGGCAAAAAGTGCATTCGGCGGGTAGGTTCTCATCGGACGGTGACGCTCAAACCGGAACTTTCGTCCTTCGTTCCGACACTACAGACGCAACACCTGAAGCCCTGACGACTGACAATTCTGCTGCGGGGACGACAGACCAAATCATCCTCCCCAACAACTCAGCCTTCGCTTTTCACGGCACCATCGTCGCTCGCCAGCAAGCATCTGGCGGAACAGCTTGTGCGGCTTGGAAAGTCGAAGGTTTGATCCGCAGAGAAGGTTCGGCTGGGGCCACAGTGCTAGTCAACAGCGCAACAACCATCCTCGACAACACACCTGCATGGGGCATGGCCTTATCAGCAGACACAACAAACGGTGGCCTCAAGATCGAGGTGACTGGCGCAGCGTCAACAAACATTCGTTGGGTCGCAACAATTAACACATCCGAGGTAACGTACTAATGGCAATCCAGATTGATCTTTCGACATCGCAGTATGGCACACCATTCTCAGGTGCATACTTCCGCATTGCTACAGCAGCAATCAGTCGCCAGCGTGCAAGTGACGGGCCAAAGTTCAGCGTGATGATTGACGTTGCGGGCTATGCCACTGACACACCTGACGACGATACGCGTGAAGTTGACTTCCGCCGTTATCACGCTGACTTGGCTGATGTTGAGGTTTGTGAAGGCACGCAGTTTCTCGACAAGTGCTATGCTTGGGTCATGGCTCAGGACGATATGAACGGTTCGGAGGCTGTATAAATGTCAGTAACCATCGACTACACAAAAGGCTTTGTCGAAGGTTCTCCGCTTGCTGAAGGCGTAGGAACGATCACGGGAACGACTCTTGATCTAACGTCTGGCAACGTGTTCTCACATGCGCCGTCAAGTGCTGCTACATATGTGTTCAGCAACCCGCCTACAACGGGGACAGCCTACGGGTTCACGCTCAAGGTTACGCCCTCTGGGACGTACACTGTGACATGGCCTGCGTCTGTCGATTGGGCTGGTGGTACCGCACCTGATGCACCTGCAAGCGGCGCTACGAATGTCTATACGTTTTACACGCAAGACGGTGGCACAACTTACTACGGATTCTTAGCTGCGGCGGCAATGGCATGAGTATTGCTAGGCGTATGCAAATGGGTGCGGCTGGTGTATCTGCTGGTGGTGGCGATGGTTGGACCGACCCAGACTTAGCTAATGCAAGTTATGATAGCGTGTCGCTAAACATTAGCGCAGTTTCTGGAACCGCTTCTGATGGTGTTCAGGTAGGAGATAGCGGCTTAAAGATATATGTTACGTCAAACACTAACGATAGCATCCACCAATGGAACCTATCTTTAGCAAACGACCTCACCTCGGCGTCTTATCACGGTGCATTTTCAACAACGTCTCAAACTACGAATACAGGTGGTGTCTTTTTTAAGACTGACGGAAGTAAAATGTATGTTGCCGATAATGTTTTTGAAGACATTTATCAATACAGCTTGTCTACAGCGTGGGATGTTACCACCGCATCGTATGACAGCAAGTCCTTTTCACCTACAGAATCTAATGTCGGGACTGGCATTTTCATCAGCACAGACGGCGCTAATTTCTATTATGAAAACTACAGCACTGAAACGACATACCAATACAGTTTATCCACTGCATGGGATATTTCCACAGCCTCATACGACAGCAAATCCTTCACTTCAACAGAAGCCGCTGACACATACGGTATTTTCTTTAATCCTGACGGTGACAAACTGTATAAAATATCTATAACCGCAGATGCTGTATATCAATACTCCTTGTCAACAGCTTGGGACGTTTCAACGGCTTCATACGATTCCATTTCCTTTAGTGTAGCGTCTCAAGCCTCAATCCCCGCAGACTTTTGTTTTGGGTCAGATGGCTCTAAAATGTTCGTTGTGGATACAGCTACACCCGACACAATATACCAATACTCAACGGCATAAGGAGAACCTAAATGCTACTCTTAAAAACATCAAACGGACAGGTAGAGCAATTTCCTTACACGCTCGGGGACCTTCGCCGTGATAACCCGCAGACCAGCTTTCCCAAGAAGATCGGTGATGCAATCCTTGCCAGCTACGGTATCTTCCATGTGATGCCTTCGCAGCAGCCTGAGCATGACCCACTGGTGCAGACAGTCGTGCGGGACGCAGAGCCTCACAACAACGAGACAGCGGTTGACGAGGAAACTGGTGAGACATACGAGACAGGTCGCTGGTTCATTGGCTACACGGTCGTCAACAAGCCGCAGGATCAGGCAGAGCAGGCAGTCCGTAACAAGCGTGATCGCCTACTGCAAGACACTGACTGGATGGCCCTAAGCGACACCACCATGTCGCCAGCTTGGGCATCGTATCGGCAGGCACTTCGTGATATAACGGAGCAAGCAGGTTTCCCTTACTCTGTCGTCTGGCCCACCAAACCTTGATGGATGAGGTGGATGTATGACCGACACAGCCAAGCGCATGATGGACGTAGCCAGCACCGAAGCGTTGTTTGCCGCTGCGGAAAGTGCACTACCCGGCGAAGCGCGTAAAGCGGTGTTGCTTGCCGCTGTCCGGCGACTACACTACAATGCCAGTATCGCGCAAGGGTTCAGCCCAGACGATGCGCTGATACTCTGCATAGAATCGGTGAAATACTAATGACAACCCGCGACACTCGCAAAGCGTTCCTGAAGCTGCTGGACGACACTTGGCCGGGCGTCCGGTCGGAGTTTGTCGCGGCTATGCGCCAGGTGCAGAGCCAAGCGGATATGAAGGCGCTTGAAGCCGCCATTGCGCGCGGTGATGTGGACGCGGCGTTCCGCGCGCTGCGGTTCGATGCGGCCGATTTGTTCCGCACCGATACGGCAATCACGGCAGCCATGAACGCTGGTGGCAATTATCAGATGGGCGCGTTTCAACACGCAACACGCCGCGCCCCGATTGCCAACCGGGTTGTGCAGTCGTTCGGGGGCCGGAATGAGCGTGCCGAGCGGATCGCGCTGGATCTTGGATCGCGGCTAGTGACTGAGGTGCTGGACGACACGCGCGTGATGATAGCCCAGACGATCAGGGCCGGGCTGGAGGCAGGCGCAGGGCCGCTGCGCACCGCGCTGGACATCGGCGGTCGCGTCGTTAACGGCAAGCGGCAAGGCGGTCTGGTGGGGCTGCACAGCAGGCAGGCGGGCTATGTGCAGAATATGCGTGGTGAACTGACCGACCCCGACAGCATGGCAAACTATTTTACGCGCACGCGGCGCGACAAACGCTTTGACGGGATCGTGCGCCGGGCTATGGCGGACGGCAAGCCGGTGGCACAGGCGGACATTGACCGGATGGCGGCGCGGTATTCGGATCGGCTGCTTGCGTTGCGCGGCGAAACAATCGCCCGCACCGAAACGCTCAAGGCGTTGAACGCAGGGCGGCAAGAGGCGCTGGACCAGTTGATCGAAAACCCGAACAACGATGTTCAGGCGGGAGACGTGGTTAGGGCTTGGGACAGCACGGGTGAGGATGGCAAGACGCGACAGTCTCACCTTGACGCGGACAAGCAAGACCCTGTTCCGCAGGGCGTGCCGTTCATTGTGGGTGGATACCAGATGATGTATCCCGGCGACACGTCGCTTGGCGCACCGGCCGGTGAGACCGTGAATTGCAGGTGTTATTCTGATATCCGCATCGACTTCTTTGCGAGGCTGGAATAATGGCAAAATATACTTTTGCAACTTTGGACCAGTGGACAAAAAAGACCGAAAAGCGAATTGACGCCGTGCTGAAGGACGCGACGCAATCCGTGGTGGCCGTGGCGCAGGTTACAAAGGCCAAGGGCGGGCGGATGCCGGTTGACACCGGAAACTTGCGCAACAGCCTTATATCGTCCGTAGCGGGTGGGGCATCTGGGCAGGGCGCGGAATCCTATATTATGGCCGCAGCCGGAATGAAAGGTGGCGATTTGGCGACATTCACTTGGACGGCAGAATACGCGGCGGCGGTCAATAACGGTAACCGAGGCCGTCCCGGCGCGCACTTTGTCGAGGGCGCCGTTGATCAATGGCCCGCGATTGTGCGGGCATCTATTGCAAAAGCAAAGGCACGGGTCGGATGAACCACAAAGACATCAAAACCGCGCTACGCACGCGCCTTGCCGCCACGCCATCCGCGCCGCCGATTGTATGGGGCGAGAACGCGCCCGGAGTTTATGACACGCCGTCGCTGCAATACATCACGCCTGAGCCGCCGTATTGGCTGGCATATTTTACCACCACCCCGCCGGAGCGTTTCGGCCTGTCCAAGTCAAGCCGGATGGTCGTTCGGCTGTTTGTGGCGGTCTTTGTGGACGAGGGCACGTTCGAGGATGAGGCCGACGACCAGGCGCAGCGCATTATTGACCAATTCCCCATTGACCTGATACTATCCGCCGGAGACGGTCAAATTCAGGTGACAGACATGGGCGACCCACAACCCGGCGCGATGGACGGCACATACTTTCGCAAGAACGTGTCGATCCGTTGCAGCGCAATCTTTCAAAGGAGCGTCTAAATATGAAAACCAAACCAATCCTTGGCGCGCGCATCGTTACAATGCCTACGCCAACCGGCACAACGCCTGCCATGATCTACAGCGGCAGAACGCCAAAGGCTGGCGACGTGTTGCAATTCGCAATGTCCAACGGCGTCACTTATTCCGGCACGGTGGTTGATGCCACTGAGGCGGACGGCGAAGTTCTGGTTGAATTTACATCGGGTCTTGTCCCGGTCCTGAAATAGGCATCCCGCCTATCCACGCCCATGAAAGGAAAATATCATGGCACTTACTGAAGGCATCGGCGGGTTTCTGTCCGTCTCGGCAGCTACCCCCGCAACATTCGACGCAGCCGGATACGTCGCGCTGTCGTGGACCGAGGTGGGAGAGGCGTCCGAAATTCCCGAGTTTGGCGCGGCATATTCTGCGGTCACGTTTACCCCGCTGAAAACCGGCATCGTGAACAAATTCCACGGCGAACTGAATTATGGCTCGATCACGGTTCCGCTTGGCTACGACTCTGCCAATGCTGGCCAGATCATCTTGCTTGCCGCGCTGGCGTCTAAGGACGAAATCAGCTTTCGCGAAACCCGCAGCGACGGCACGATCCGTTACATCATGGGCAAGGTCATGTCATTCCCGCGCGGCCAGTCGGTCGGGTCGGTCAACATGGCAAGCTGCAATATCGAGTTCACGCGCGCCGATGTGGAAGTCGCCGCGTCGTAATCCTGCAACTCCCGCAGGCTAGGGGGGTGAGGCGTGGTTTACCGCACCCCCCGAATTTAACCTAAACCAAAGGATATAAACCATGGATTGTTTCGACTCAGTATCAGCATCAGAAAATGGCGCTTGGCTGCACCTCACAAACCTCCGCACAGACGCGCCGGCATACGTTACAGGCAAGGACGGCACGCCCGACGCGTCCAAGCCCATGCGCCTCAACCTGCTCGGCCCTGACGCCCCTGCGGCAAAGGCCAAAGCCCGCAAGCGCGCAACCAGCATCCTGAAGCGGCGCGGCGGCAAGATGGACTTCGCCAAAATGACCGAGGCGCAAATTGGTGCGCTGATCGATGAAGGGCAAGAGGGAATTATTCAGACCGCCGTTGATGCGACCATCGGCTGGGAAAACCTGAGCCTTGACGGGAAGCCTGTGGAGTTTTCGGAAGAAGCGGCGTTTGCGATCTATCGCAAATATCCGTCAATATTGGACGAAGTGACTGAGTTCTTGAATGACCGGGCCAATTTTTTCGCACAAGCCTAGAGGCGCTTTGTCTCTGGGCACGACAGCACGCTTGGTTATGTGCACAGCCAAAGGACATAAAGCAGACGCGTTGGAGTTTTTTGGAGCAAGCAAATGAAGAACCTGACTTTCCTGAACTGCCATTTCGTGCTTATCTTGCGGAATGGCTGATGGATGTCGGGCCAACAATGCAAGGCGGGATGGGGCCGGTGGCCCTGTCCCATTTAGAAATTCAGGCGTGGGCCGCAAATGTGGGGCTGAAGTTTGATGGCGACGAAGCGCAATGGCTGCAAAAAATGAGCGGGGTTTATGCAAGTGAATTGTTTGAGTCGAATGGCAAAAACACGCCACAGCCGTTCCGGGAGTAAGCCGCATGGATGACATGGCATCGGTCGGACTACAGGTTGACAGCCGACCCGTGCGGACGGCCAGCGATGATCTGGACAAGTTTGCAGGCGCTGGTGATCGGGCCGGTGGATCCGCGGGCCGCGCGGAGGGCGCATTTGCCGGTATGGGTAAGGGCTTGGCCGTAGCGGCGGCAAGTGCAGTGGCGGCGGCGGTCAGTATTGTCGCACTGAGTGCGCAGTTTAACCGCTTTATCGACGCTACGGTCGAGGCAGAAAAGGTGCAGGCGCAGCTTGGCGCGGCCCTTGCATCGACAGGCGGAGCGGCTGGCAAAAGCGTGGATGACTTGAACAGGCACGCGGCGGCGCTGCAAAAGGTCACAAATTTTGGCGATGAAGCGATCAACTCAATGCAAGGTTTGCTGTTGACATTCACGCAGGTGCGGGGCGACCAGTTTGACGCGGCAACCAAAGCCACGCTGGACTTGGCAACGGCGATGGGCACTGACCTGAACTCGGCGGCGCTGCAAGTCGGCAAGGCGCTGAATGATCCGGTCTTGGGTATGACTGCGCTTTCCCGGTCGGGCATCCAGTTCACCGAAGCGCAAAAGGAAATGGTTAAAGGGATGGTCGCGGCCAACGATACAATCGGCGCGCAGACAATCATTCTGGCAGAGTTGGAAAAGCAATTCGGCGGGTCGGCAGAGGCTGCACGCAACACTCTTGGCGGTGCGCTGGCATCCTTGCGCAATGCTTTTGGAGACCTTTTTGAATTGTCCGGGCCGGGCGCAAAGGGATTGCGCGATGCCATTGAAAGCCTGACTAAGGTGGTTTCCGATCCGGCTTTCTTTGCGGCGGTTCAGGCTATCGGCACGGGGCTATTTGCGGCGGCTGAGATGGGCATAAACGCGCTGACCATGCTGTTGCCAGTTATTACATCCGTGGTCGAAAACATCGACGTCATTGCATACAGCTCGGGCATTGCTGCTGCGGTTTTTGCGGGGCCATATGTTGCGGCAATGGGCGCAGCGGTGATTGCAACGTTCTCTCTGACCGGCGCGCTGGGAATACTCAAGACGGCGCTGATCACCACAGGCGTCGGCGCGTTGATTGTCGGGGCGGGGTATCTGGTCGCAATGTTCGGGCGGCTGGTCAAAGCGGCTGGTGGGTTTGGCGAAGCGATGCGCCTTGTGGCAGATGTAGCGGTCGATGCGTGGCAGCGCATCGGCTTGGGTGTGGAGTTTATTGGACAGTCGGTTGCGGCAATGTCTGCCAACATACAGGCATTTTTCCTGAGTGCAATTAAAGTGATGGCTGGTGCCTTTGTTGATTTGACTTGGGTGGTTGCGGACGGCTTGAATGCGCTGTTTGGTTCCAACCTACAAGGGGCCAGCGCAGTCATTACTCAAGAATTAGGCAAAGCACAGGTTGCCGCCGAAGATTTAGCGTCAGCGGCAACATCCGCGGCAACTGCGGCAAAAGACGGGTTTTCCGCCCCCATGGAATCAATCCAAGCGCTGCGCGATGCAATGACCCAAAGCGCTATTGAAACTGAAGGCGCTGCTGTGGCGGCAGATCAGCTAAACAATTCCCTTGGTGAAACGGGCGGCGGCGCTGGATCCGGCGGGGCGGCGGGCAAGGCCGCAAAGGAAATCAAAAAGGTTGCGACCGAGGCTGAGGCATTTAACATTGAAATGACCGAAGCCGAAAAGGCCGTGAAAGCATATGCAGACGCAATCGAGGGTATGGTTGTCAGCGGGATCGGGCGCGCGGTTGATTGGATGGTTGACGGGTTCAAGGGTGGATTCAAGGGGTTGCTGAACATCGCCAAGGACACGCTGAAACAGATCATCGCGTTTTACCTGAAGAACCGCGTCATGCTGTCTTTGGGTATTGGTGGCGGCGGTGTTGGAGGGGCAACGCAGGCTCTTGCGGGCGCGGCCGGCGGTGGCGGGCCATTGGGGATGCTTGGCAGCTTGGGCAGCGGCGGCGGGATGCTGGGCGGCATTGGCGGCGTTCTGGGCACCATCGGCTCAAACTTTGGCGCAGGGTTCATGACAAGCGTTTACGGGGGCCTGGGCGGGCTTACGGGCGCTGTATCGGGCGGGCTGTCGGTTGGCGGATTGGCGGGCATATCCACGGCGATTGGGGCTATTGCAGCGCCATTGCTTGCGGTTATCGTGGTGGTTTCGTTCTTCAAAAAGAAAACCAAGGAACTTGACGCAGGCTTGAAATTGACAGTCGACGGCATGGGCACGCTGGTGCAGACTTTCAAAACCATCGAAACCAAGCGGTTTTGGGGCTTGTCCAAAAAGGTGCGAACCAGCTTCCAAAACGCCAGCGATGAAATCGCAAACCCGCTGATTAAGGCAGTTGGGGAAATTCAGGGCGGCATCGTTGACGCGGCGGCTTTGCTGGGCATTGCCGGATCCACCTTTGACAACTTTGCCCACACAATCAATGTGTCGACTAAGGGCATGTCTGATGCGGACGCGCAAAAGGCCGTCACGGACGCATTTGTAGGGCTGGGTGATGCCTTTGCGGGCATGATCCCCGGGTTGCAGGCGCTGCAAAAAGACGGCGAGGGCGCAATGGTTGCTATATCGCGGCTGGCGCAGTCGCTTACCGTTGTAAACGACGTGTTCCAAAGCCTGGGCTTTTCGGCATATGGCGTTTCATTGGCAGGGGCGGCAGCGGCTGATACGTTTGCAAGCCTGTTCGGTTCTCTTGATAATTTCGCGGCATCCACGGCGGCTTATTATGATGCGTTCTATACGGGCGAGGAAAAGCGGGCTGATGCAACGTCACGGCTTGCGGCTTCTTTGGCCGCATTGGGCGTCAGTGCAATTCCACAGGACCGGGCAGCGTTTCGGGGTCTTGTGGACAGCGCACAGCTTGCGGGCAATATCGACTTGGCGGCGGGGCTGATCATGCTTTCCCCGGCATTTGCGGGGTTGACCCAAGCGGTTGATGATCTTGCGGGGTTGACCCAAGCGGTGTCACAGTCCTATTATCAGAATTTCTTCACCGACGCGGAACGTATCGCTCGGGCAACGGAATTGCTTTCCATTGAAATGCTGGCGCTTGGGATTGATACCCTGCCTGCCACGCGGGCCGCGTTCCGGGCGCTGGTGGATGAGGCCGACGCGCTGGGCGATAGCGGGCTGGTGGCGTCCCTGATGCAGCTGTCGCCCGCCTTTGCAGAAATCAGCGCCGGGGCCGACGCGCTGGGCGACAGCTTGCGGTCTTTGGTGAATGAAGACCTGTTTGCAACGGGGCAGGATTATGTCAGGGGCTTGTCGCGGTCCAGCAACAGCCAGTTGTTTACGCCCCAGCAATCGGATGCTGAGTTGCGCGCCGAGTTGCGGGCGCTTAACGTAAGTATGGAACGGCTTGTGTCCACGTCGGAAATCACGGCGGGCAACACGGGACGCGGGGCCGACGCGGCAGACGACACGCTGGCATTCCAGTTGGAGCAAACGCTATGACCTTGCGGATCATTGAACCTTTTGCCATCACCGAGGGCAACATCGACAGCACAAACGTGGTGCTTGAAACGGCTTGGACAGCTGGCACATACACGCTTGGCGACGTGCGACGGGTGGGTGAGCGGTTGTTCGAGGTATCAGCTGCCAGCACCACGCAAGAGCCGGGGCTGGCAGCCAGCACCGAGTGGTTCGACGCTGGCCCCGCCAATCGTTATGCGGCGTTTGATCTGCAATTCGGGGCAGATCAATACCGCGTTATTGAAACGGTCACGAGTCGCGCTGACAGCATCACTTACACGCTGACCGGACTGCTACGGCTTTCTGCGATGGCGTTCTTTGGCCTGCTAGGGACGCAGATCACAATTGTTGGCACACTGAACACTGCGGGCGACGTGGCGGATGTGACTTATAATTTGCAGGATAGCACGCCTTATCTGGGGTCATTCTGGCGATGGTTCTTTGTGCCACAATCTCTTGAGCGGACGTATGCAACGTTTGATTTGAACATTCCAATCGGGGCGACGGTGACTGTGACGATCACTAACACGGGTTCCGATGCAGCGGTCAGCACGATTGCTATGGGGATTGCCGACGAGTACGGGACCGTTGAGACGCAATCCACGCGCGGGCTGCGCAGCCGGTCCGTGAAGAAAACCGAGGGCACGCTTACGTCTCTGTTGCGCCGGACACCAGCTTCACGGGTTGGGTATATAGTCCACCTTAACGACTATACCGCCGCGCCGTTCTGGCGTACCATTGACGATCTGGACGGGGTGGCGGCGGTGTTTGCCGGACCTGATGACAATCCCGAATTTTTAGCTTATGGTTTTGTTAGTTCGTGCCAAACGGTTAGCGAAGTTCGCGGAATGACAAAAGTTCAACTTGAAGTGGAAACGCTCTAATGACCGCGCCAGTAATCAGACAATTCGTAGGAACCATCCCGGACAAGGGACAGGCGCAGACCGCTTTTGATACGAATGTGGATGCATTTCTTGACTGGCAGGCGCTGCAATTTGCGCCGGACCTTGTGGCATTCGGTGTGTTCGCTGACGACACGGCGGCTGCACTGGTGGCGGCAAACCTACCATCCTTGGCCGGTAGAAATTTGGACGCGGTGCGGGTAAACGCAGCGGCTAACGGGGTTGAGTTTGCAAACGTGACCGCGGCGGGCTGGGCGTTGCTGGACGATGCGAATGCGACGGCGCAGCGGGTGACTTTGGGCGTGCCTCCGATTGCCAGCCCCACGTTCACTGGCACGCCCAGAGCACCCACGCAAACCGCAGGAAACAACTCAACGCTGCTTGCAACGACTTCGTTTGTGACAACTGCCAATAATCTCAAGGCCAACCTTGCCAGCCCCACGTTCACTGGCACGCCCAGAGCACCCACGCAAACCGCAGGAAACAACTCAACGCTGCTTGCAACGACTGCTTACACGCGAACGGCTATTCCTGACGTGCTGAACGCCGCAGGTTCGGCCCCCCTCTACGCCTGCCGCGCGTGGGTGAATTTTAACGGCATTGGAGCGGTTGCAATTCGAGCAAGCGGGAACGTGTCAAGTATCACGGATAACGGGTTGGGCGATTACACGGTAAACTTTACGACTGCAATGCAGGATGCGAATTACGCAATGGTTCAGGGGGCGGCAAACATATCAGATGTTGGAGATGATGATAATGATAATAAGCCGGTGATTGCCGGATTTAATATCGCCACCGCACCTACTTCATCCGCTGCCCGGATTTATGTCAAGAACGGGTCGGCAAGTGCGGTAGATAGCACTAGAGTTACACTGTCGTTTTTTAGATAGGAGCAAGACAATGGACCAACGTATCATCTACCAGAATGACGAAGGCGGCGTGGCAATTATTATACCGGCCGACTGCGGTTTAACGATTGAGGAAATTGCCGCAAAGGACGTGCCAACGGGCAAGCCCTACAAGATTGTAGACGTGGCTGACATTCCAACAGACCGCGAATGGCGCAATGAATGGACTGTTGACGAGGCTGATTTAACCGATGGGGTGGGCGCATGATTATCAAGATTAGACAACCTGACCCCGCAATCGCACTGGCTCAATCCCGCGCGGCCATGGTCATATCCCCATTGCAGGGCATCCTAACCCTTGGCGAAACCGAATGGGGCAAGGTTCTGGCCTATCGTGACACCGCAACTTGGGCTGAAAAGGTCATAATTGACAGCGCCCAAGATTGGCAGCGCAACAGTCAAAACATCGCGTTCTTCGGGTATCTGCTGGGGTATACAGATGCACAGATGGACGCGCTATTCATCGCGGCGGCTCAGGTCACGGCATGAACCCCGGCAGCAAAAACAAGCCCGCACAAACAACCGCCGACGTGCGCGGCATTTCAAGCGTAATTTTGGAGGTTGAGAGCCTATGACCACGCCAGTTATAACAGATTTTCCGCTGCCGTTTCCTGCAAAGGGGCAATCGGATACGGAC
>Ga0222689_1000225_pt1 | contig 21405 bp, 16 predicted proteins | sample AntAcemetage1231_FD_179838 | JGI IMG/M metagenome (GOLD analysis project Ga0222689, IMG submission 179838) | Saline water microbial communities from Ace Lake, Antarctica - #1231 | ecosystem: Environmental > Aquatic > Non-marine Saline and Alkaline > Saline | place: Antarctica: Ace Lake...
GCTTAAATAGCCAGTAGGCTTTGCGCAGTGAGGCTTTGGTTTTATGACGAAATGCGGTTTCAGTATTCTCGAAAGAAATCATAGGGCAGAATAGAGAACAAATTTGTTAAAAATTCCGGCTTATGTTACTCTTCAATGAATAATTCGGGAAAATACTTTTGCCCCTTTCTTTAATTTCAAGCCCGAACTTTAGCGGTTGATTTCCTGTTTGTAAAGGAAACCGCTGTTTGAGTTTATATTCAAGTGCAGTTTGCCTAACTTCGTGAACCCTAAACAAAAAGGACTATGTCGATTCAAAAAAACTACATCAACGATAATAAAGATAGATTTCTCAATGAATTAGTTGAGTTATTGAAAATTCCTTCTGTTAGCGCCGATCCAGCCTATTCGAAAGATGTCCACAGAACTGCTGAAGTGGTTAAGGATCACTTGGTTAACGCTGGCGCTGATAAGGTTGAAATTTGTCCAACAGCCGGCTATCCTATTGTTTATGGTGAGAAAATAATTGACCCGAATGCACCGACCGTACTCGTTTATGGCCACTATGATGTGCAGCCCGCTGATCCAATCGACTTGTGGGATTCACCTCCCTTTGAACCGGTAATCAAAAAGACAGACATCCATCCTGAAGGTGCGATTTTCGCCCGTGGAGCATGCGATGACAAGGGTCAAGTATTCATGCACGTGAAGGCTTTCGAGCTGATGATGAAGACCAATACTTTGCCTTGCAACATCAAGTTTATGATTGAGGGTGAAGAAGAAGTTGGCTCTGAAAACTTGGGGATTTTCGTCAAGAACAACAAAGAAAAACTCAAGGCGGATATAATTCTAGTTTCTGATACGGGAATCATAGCGAACGACACTCCATCAATTACTGTTGGCTTGAAAGGACTTTCTTATTTGGAAGTTCAAGTGACTGGCCCTAATCGTGATTTGCATTCAGGTTTATATGGAGGTGGAGTTCCGAATCCCATCAATATTCTCTGTGAAATGATTGCTACATTGAAAGATGATAAGCAAAGAATCAACATCCCAGGGTTCTACGATGATATTCTTGAACTCTCAACTGATGAACGAAAAGACTTAGCTAGAGCGCCTTTTAGCGATGAAAGATTTAAAAAATCTATTGGCATTGCTGATGTTGAAGGTGAACAAGGATACACTGTACAAGAAAGATTAGCGATTCGACCAACCCTTGATGTAAATGGAATTTGGGGAGGATATATCGGTGAAGGCGCGAAAACTGTCATCGCTTCTAAAGCGTTTGCGAAGATTTCAATGCGATTGGTGCCTAACCAAAACTCATCGAAGATTTCAAAATTGTTCGAAGATCATTTTAAGAAAATCGCTCCAGCTTCTGTGAGTGTTAAAGTAACTCCTCATCACGGGGGTGAGCCAGCATTGACTCCAACTGATTCTCACGCATATGCTGCTGCAAGTAGAGCTATGGAAGACTCTTTTGGAAAAAGACCAGTGCCGGTCAGAAGCGGAGGAAGTATTCCAATTGTCGCTTTGTTCGAAAAGGAACTTGGATTGAAGACTGTACTTATGGGCTTTGGTTTGGATTCAGATGCCATCCATTCTCCGAACGAACATTACGGTATTTTCAACTACTTCAAGGGGATTGAAACTATTCCACTTTTCTTCAAGTACTTTGCTGAAAAGGCTTAAGGATTGATACTTCTGTCACTTCTTCGAGTAACTTTTTAATTACTGATTCGTCTTATTCTCATGAATAGAATTCTTCAGGCCCTCCTGTTGTTAGGGGCTCTCAGTATATCTTCTTGTACCTTATACCAAGATGTTGAGGTGATTAAAGTCGGCGATATTCGCTTAACCGAAATGGGTAAGGAGGGTGTCAAGGCTGAAATTGACTTGACACTTAAAAATCCAAATTCATTCAATGTTAAATTGGTGAACAGTGATATTGACGTCTGGGTAAATAACTCAGCATTGGGCAAAGTGAAACTGGCTGAAAATTTAACCATCAAAAAGAAATCAGAAGAAGGATTGGTGCTGAAGTTAGAATCAAGCTACGATGATCTCAGTCCAGATTTTCTTTCTACAGTCTTGGCCTTGGTTTTCGCTAGGAACGCTCAGTTCAGAGCTGAGGGTTACATCAAAGGCCGCGCATTTTTAGTTGGAAAAAAAGTAGATGTTCAGGTAGACCAAGAAGTAAAATTGAAATAGGGATTTTATCATTTTTGACTAATGCATTTCATGTACCTCAGTCAGGATTTCTTCAAAGACTTCATCGACTATTTTTTTACTTCTGTACTCGATTCCAGCAATCCTGCACCTCATTCTTAAATCTGTAGGGTCTTCTTTCCAAAACTCTTGAAGTTCGTCAGCTGTATGAGGAGTTTCTTCGATGCTCATTTCAGAGATGACAATTCCTACATTGTATTTCTTTGCCCAAATATCATCCTCAGAAATTCCTTTGCAGGTAATGAATGGGAGTCCACACATTAGGTACTCACCAACCTTGACCGGGGAGCGAAACCGTTGACTTGGCAAAGGCGGAATCGCAGTAATGGCGGCGTCTGCAGCCGAGTTCCAATCGGCAACTTCATAGGCGCTTTTTGCCTCTGTCAAGTAGTAGTCATCTTCAGAAAGGCCAGCTTCCTGAAACAACATTCTGAGTTCATTGTGGTCATTTGGACTTAAGACCAAAAAGTACAAATCGGGAATCAATGTTTTTAATTCTTTCACGAAAAGTGGAACTTCTTCGTCGTAATACACCCCTCCAAACTTACCTACATAAATGAGTATTTTACGACCTTCCCAACCGTGTTCTTGACGAATGCGCTCTCTTTCCTCGGGATAAAAATTGAAGATGTTTTCATCGACACTACAAGGCGCGCGATAAACCTTAGATTTAGTTTTTCTAGACTCTAATTCTAGTTTTAAGTGATCCGTGCCGGTAACGATATAATCACTTGTCATGTCTGTGAGATCTTCCAGCTTCTTTAGGACTTTATATCGGATGTCGCTCCGCTTCCAAATCCCGAATTCCGCCATGAACTGGCTGTGCGGCTCGTATCCATAAACCATGTGCTTAGTTCCCAAGAGCTTGCTCAGGATTATCGTTATCGCTGCGGCATTATTCGCAAAGGAGAGGGTCATTATCGGATTTGAATAGAATCTGATTTTAATTCCTTTGAATAGAGCAGCGAGGAAATCGTATAGCTTTTTTAGCAGGAGGAGATTTCCGCTGTGGTACAGCAGCGGCTGCCAATAGACTCCCTTTCCGCTCAGTTCTGCCTGTTTAAGTGTCTTCTTTTCACCGCTTAAAACATATTTCTTCGTATCAAAAGTGAGAAGCTCAAAACGGTAATTTGGATGTCTTTCAGACTGGGTTAAGATGTATTGATACATGAGATTCTGGAAGAGTGGATCCATGAAACTATTGTATATCAATACCACAAATACACTGACTCCTTGGTCAACCAGCCCCTTCGGAGCATACAGCTCTTGGTAATGATTCACGAAAAGTTTAATGTCTCGCTCTTCTGTAGCCAGCCAACGAATACGAAGTCGTCTTTCTTCAAGGGTCTCTGACTCTAAATAATCGAAAATTTTCTTCGCTGTAAAATCACAAGAGTCATTGTCAAAGCCCTCCCAAATAACTCCTGCACGATGGGTTTCAATCAACTCAGAATCGTTCGATATTCCAGGAGGAATGACAACAGGCAATCCCATTGCCCAGTATTCTCCATCCTTAATTGAGGTGCAATACCGCTTTGAGGGAACAGGTTTAACTGGGTTAATCGCGAAATCAGCAAGTGCAAGATACTCCGGGACTTCGGAATGCTTCACCTGCATCAAGACCAATGCCTCAAGGGGAAATCCTTCCTCAGTCGCGTATTGCTCAATCACCGCCCGACTGGCATCTGAAAGTAATAGCACTGAAAAATCTCCTTCGCAATGTTTGTAGCAGGATGCGAAAAAGCGAAAAACTTCTCGCTCCAAATAAATGCCTCCAAACTTACCGGCATAAACGCAAACTTGACCCTTCAATCCCAGGGCCAATCTCTTTTCAAATTGATTTTGATCTTTGGGTTTGAATTGCTCCAGATTAACTCCAGCCGGTTTGTAGAGGTTGTACGCAGGTCTTAATTTGTATCGGTTTTCAGTGTACTCTGGCATTTTTGGCGATGCGCTCAAGGTGGCAAAAGCATATCTCGTTTGTCGCTTTTCAAAGAAGAATAGGAGCTTGAAAACGAAGGAGTTACTTTTCCAAGACTTGTTTTCTACCATGCTCTCTGCATGCGGTTCGAAACTGTCAACGATGAAGGGAATTCCAGTTAATCGCGAAAGAATGTAGGCTGCAGATCCAATTGGAGTCGCAAAAGCATGCAAACATTTAATATTTTCTCTCTTGCAAAGTCTTCTTAAACTGAGAATATATAAAATCCAACTGAGCACTGCTTTGATTCCAAATCGATGGTATGCTTTTGGTATGAGATAGATTCCTTCTGCTTCGAATTGAGCTTTTACTTCTGCTAGTTCTTCTCCCTCCAAGGCAATGTTTGCCTTCTCGAGGGTGAGCAGAAATAATTTCCCTTCTGGACCCATTGAACGCCTGATACTCCGCAAATGTGGAAGTGTTGCAGATTGAACCAGGGGCTCATTAAAACTCCAATATGTTAATGCTAGGATATTCAAAGCGTTCGAAAATAGTTTTCTAGACTTTGAATGATTCTCTCAACAGTTCGGCCGTCGCCATAAGGGTTTTCTGCATTCCGCATTAGATTGAGTCGCTCTTCATTATTAATGAGTTCATTAAATACCTTGACAATATTTTTAGGATTAGTTCCAGCAATTACCGCGCATCCTGACTGCACTCCTTCGGGCCTTTCTGTATTGTCTCTCATGACTAAAACAGGAATGTTTAAGGCTGGTGCTTCTTCTTGAATTCCTCCAGAATCTGTGAGAATAATTCTTGATTTACCCATGATGAAAACCCAATCATCATAACCCAGTGGAGGCAGTAGATGAACATTTGAGATTGAGCCCAACTCGGCATGCACGCTTTGATTAACACTCGGATTCATATGAACTGGGAAAGCAAATTCCAAGTTGGGATGTTGGGCACTCAGCTCTCGGATTGCCGCACAAATTTGAACTAATCCATCTCCGAAATTCTCCCGCCGATGAGCTGTTATTGCTATTAATTCTCCCCCATTTTTGAAAATAGCTGCAAACTTCTCAAGGTAGATTTGCTCCTGAGCCACGATTCTTTTCTGGCAATAATGAAGACTGTCGATTACAGTATTGCCAACCGTTTCAACATGAAGTACGCCTTCCTGCTCAAGTTGTTTCGCCGTTTCATTAGTCGGTGCGTAATTCAAAGTGCTAAAAGCAGAAATCGCTTTTCTATTGACTTCTTCCGGGAAAGGTGAATACTTATCGCCTGTTCTCAGTCCAGCTTCTACATGTGCCACTGGAATTCGATGGTAATAAGCCGAAAGCCCACCGATAAAAGCACTGGTAGTATCCCCTTGAACCACCACCAAGTCGAATTTTTCTTCAGAAAGCAATCGATTGAACTCAATCAGAAGTCTTGAACTTAATTCAGTCAAGCTTTGATTCTCCTCCATCACTTCAAAGGAATAATCAGGAGTAATTGCGTAGAAATTAAGAACCTGCATCAACATTTCTCGATGCTGGCCTGTAGAAATAATGACAGGTGTGAAGCCGCTATTTTCCTTCAAGGCAAAGTAAAGCGGCAGAAGTTTTATGGCTTCTGGACGCGTTCCTATTACAATGCCAATTTTTTTCATGAGCGCAAATTAGGATTTCTTACCCATTTGAAGATTTTTTTCTCTGCTTTGGGCAATGAGTCTATCGAATTGTACGCTCAATTTTTGACTTTGAAATTTTGCAGAATATTCCTCCGGGAGCTCTTGATTTTGTTCAAAGACGGTAGATTCTGAAAACTTGAATGCATGAAGCAGCTTCTTGAATATTTCTGTCAATTGACCCTCATTTCCATAGTATGCTTTGAATCCATGTTCTTCCGTCATTACGAGATCTACTGGACTGTTGGGATAGGTCAAAGCAATAATTTTCCGCTTGGCTTGAAGGTAATCGAGGAATTTCGACGGGAAAAAATAAGATGATTCTGGATTGTCAACTGGAGTATCAATAAGCAATAACAAATCTGATTCCTGCTGCAATTCCAAAGCTTTAGTGAAGCTGAGCAAACCTTCATCTACCAGAAAAGGGAGTCCGCTTTGACTTAATAGCCCGCGGTTTTTTCTATCGAAAGGTCCTGCAAAATGGAGTTTTAGATTCTTACATAATTCTGGTTCATGTTCGTATATTTCTTGAAATGCACGAATTATTGGAACCGGACTTCTTCTTCCTGCAAGCCCTCCTGTGTAACTTATTTTTAAGGTTTTCCTGGTCCTTTTCACCTCGTTTCGAGGACTCTCTGGATCGTAAACATTTGGGGAATAGTGAAACTTGTTTTCGAATTGAGGATAATGCTTTGTATATGCTTCAATGGCGTTTCTCGAACTCAAACAGATTAAATCAGCTTTCTCGAACAATCTGAACTCAGCTTCCTCATGAAATTTCTTCAATTCCCCATGAAAATGGTGAATTGGACTTATGCTCCAAGGGTCACTCAAATGCAATACCCAAGGCACATTGTAATGATCTCTCAATTGCTCCGCCAAAAGAGCTGAACTAACTGGAAATGATCGGGAGTAAATTAGGTCTGGAGCTTCTTTTAATGTGTTTATGACTCGTTCTTTTCCCTGAATAAAAGCAACCTTGCTATCGGGTTGCTCGAGGTTTTTAATTCTTGTTTTTCTGAATATAAAGTTCAGGTATTTATTCTCAACGATTGGAATTTCTATAAGTTGATGAGAACCCTGAGCTAGTGGCTCTAAGGCGTTGTCATAAGGCATGTGAAGAGTCGGGATAGCCGATGTAACAACGCTAACATCCCACTTCTCGCGTTTCAAATAGCTGAAATATTTACCGGCTTGCAAACACTCCGGGTCATTTTTTGGTGGAAATGAAATACTCACCATCAGAACATGATTGTTTGTACTCATGAGCCAAGAGTTTTTAGCAAATTCTCAATTTTTTCAATCTGTTTGAGGTAGGTATTATTTCGGGCAAAAGCCTTCCTTTTTTCCTGTTTATCCAAATCGTCCTCCTTCAGCAATTGCTTCAATCCTTCAGTATAGCCAGTCAGATCGTCGGTCATGAAAATCAAATCTTGGTGCTCGGCATATTCCTCCAACCAAGTAGAAAGTATTGGTTTCCCGCTTCCCAAGTATTCCATGGCCTTATGCGGATTGCTAATTTGTTCTCGGTAGATGGGATTGTAACAGATCAACAATGCATCTGCACTTGCATAATAAGAGGCCAACAACTCGGGATTCACGGCGTCGTGAAGAATTACGTTGTCAAGGCTTTCCAATTCTGATAAGAACTCACTCGTCCTTCCCATAGATAGATTTGAATTCCCACGATCTCCTATGAAATGAAAATCATATTCTGAATTGTTTCTAACGAGCGATAACAGTCTTGACTGATCGAGGTAGGCAATCGTTAGATTACCGGCATACACAATTTTAGGACGATCAGATTCAAGTAAATTTCCAACGATTGGGTACTTCGTATACCCGTGATGAATGAAATGAGCATTTGGATTTACCTTGACTAGTCTTTCCTTAATTCGCTGTGAGCTGCCAAGGCAAATATCTGCAGAAAGCGCTGCCAACTTCCATTCGAACTCCATACTTAAATCAACTACATGGAGAATCCTGACTGCTTTCGGTGCAATTTCCTTCAAATCAAAACAAACAGAAGTGTCGAAAGTCCAAACAATATCGAACGCTGCTCCTGCTTGTTCTTGCAATTGTTTTCCAATTTTCCGGTGTTGAATTAACCTCCAAAATGCAGGAAAATAGCGCATGCCTTTCGGAACTTTTGGAGGATCTAAAATCTTAACCCCGTATGGAATTTCAACTTCCTCAGTAGAAGCTGGGGCGAGAAAAAACACCCTATTCCCCATCGCTGCCAAATGTTGGGCATAGTGGTGTTTTGATACCATGCATTTTCCCCAAGGCTCCGGTGAAATAAGCAATATGTTTTTATCCTTAATCAAGGTGTTTTGTGAATTATCTGATTGATGCAATCCAAGTATTTCGAAGCAACGACTTCTCTGGAGAAGCGCTTGCATGCATTATTTGAGATAGCCGGGTGATCCCCGTTGAAATCTCCCGTCAAGGCTTCTTCCCACTTGTCATCCTTGACCAAAACACCGTCACCGTCTTGAATTAATTCCGTCAGAGCCCCAACAGAATCCGCCAGCACGACAGTCCCGCAGCATAAGGCCTCGGCACAAATCACAGAAAAGGTTTCATACTTCGTCGGAATAATAAATGCTTTGCAACGGTTCATTTCAATGGCTAAATCTTCCGCATCTAAACGACCTATGAGCTCAATATTGCCTTCCATTCTGAGTTCATTGACCTTCTGTTGAACGGAATCTAGCAATGGCCCGTATCCCCCAATCTTAAGTTTCAAATTGTGTCCTTTCTTCTTCAGCTCAGCAATAGCTTCTATAATCTTTAAGGGCTGCTTAGGATCTTTCCAGAATGCTACCATCAGAAAGTGTTCGGACTTTTCAATCTCCTTGCGAAAATGAAAGCTGTCGTCAATGACATTTGGAATAATTTCCGAATTTACCTCAAAGCCGCAAAATTTTGTGATGGCATCCTGCAGTGCTTTTGAAACTGTAATCAAGGGAATACCTCGAGAAAAAATCGACTTCACCCGCTTGAGTTTCTTGTTGCTGTAAAAATGAAAATGGTAGTAACTCCAATGCTCTGTAATTAAAAAAGGAACTCTGAACAAGGACTTTAAACGACTGAGATAAACCAAATTCGGATAGGCGATATGAAAATTCCATAAAGCATATCGCTTCCCAGTATAATGCACCAGAAGAATCAGAAGGAGTATTATTGAGGCGATAATTTCTTTTACGAACCAGCTTTTTATAGGAGTGTGCAAGATTACCCGCCTCAGTTCGTTCTGCACGGTATGAGAATAGGACCAAGCCCCGTCTTTGAGCTGCAAATGAAGAATGTCATTTTCGGCGGCATCTCCTAAAGATTCAATATGTCTTTTAATCCATATTGCCTCCAGCGGATTGTCATCCGATGGATACCACGGCGTAATATGTAAGAGCTTAATCTTTTTCATTCTCTGCCGCGGAAGTTACCAATTATCAAGCGTTACAACCGAACACTCCCTTCATTTTTCCAAAAGTCAAATAAAAATAAAAGTACCGCGGAGGAATCTATCTTTGTATACATCCAATTTTATCCCATGAAAAATTTCTTCTTACTTATTTTCATCCTATTTCAAGGAATCGCTCAGGCGCAGACTGCAGATGTAGACCTATCGAATTTCTCATCCATGAATATGAGAAGTATTGGTCCAGCAGCAATGAGTGGAAGGGTGACATCCATTGATGTGCAACGAGATAATCCGTCAATAATATACATTGGAACAGCTTCAGGTGGACTTTGGAAATCGGAGAGCATGGGTGTAAGTTGGGAGCCTATTTTCGACGATCAGCCTGTGCAGTCAATCGGTGCAGTTGCTATCTCTCCTGGAAATTCAAGTGTCATTTGGGCAGGGTCAGGAGAAGGAAATCCTAGAAATAGCCACAGCAGTGGTGCCGGTGTTTTCAAAAGCCTCGATGCTGGTAAAACCTGGAAGTTCATGGGTTTGAAAGAGACCAAAACGATTCACAGAATCATCATCGATCCCAACAATGAAAACACAGTTTATGTAGCAGCAATGGGTTCTCCTTGGGGACCAAATCCTGAAAGAGGCGTGTTTAAAACTACTGACGGAGGGCTTACTTGGAAGAACATCCTTTTCACCAACAACGAAAGTGGCTGTGCTGACTTGGTAATCGATCCAAAAAACCCGAATAAACTGATTGCGGCAATGTGGGAATATGGAAGAAAGCCGTGGACATTTAATTCAGGTGGGAAAGGTTCTGGAATCTACATTTCTCATGATGGAGGCCTGACTTGGGAAGAGAAAACCAAAGTGAATGGACTGCCAGAAAAACCACTTGGAAGAGTTGGATTGGCAATCTCAAACTCTAACCCCAACACGATTTACGCATTGGTTGAATCGAAAAAAACTGGATTGTATAAATCGGAAGACGGTGGTTTCAACTGGAAACTCATCTCTACTTCCAATATCGGAAATAGACCATTTTACTATGCCGATATATTCGTAGATCCCAAGAATGAAAACAGACTTTTCAACCTCTATTCTATGGTGAGCATGAGCGAAGATGGAGGGAAAAGCTTTGAAGTGATTCTGCCGTATAGCGGGGTGCATCCCGATCACCACGCCTTTTACATCCACCCAGACAATCCTGATTTAATGATGGATGGAAACGACGGAGGAATGAATATTTCTCACGACGGTGGTAAGAACTGGGAGTACATTGCTAACCTTCCATTGGGTCAATTTTACCACATCGATTACGATATGGATGTGCCTTATCACGTGTATGGCGGCATGCAGGACAACGGCTCCTGGCAAGGCCCTGCCTACGTGTGGCACTATGATGGAATTCGAAATGAGGACTGGAAAGAGCTTCTTTTTGGAGATGGATTTGACGTCCTGCCGAACCCTGGCGATTTGAATTACGCCTATGCCATGTACCAAGGAGGAAATGTTTATGAGGTAGATATTGAATCTGGAAGTCAAACGTATATTAAACCTAGCACCGCAGATTCAATCGATTTGCGCTTCAATTGGAATGGTGCTATGGCGGCTGATCCTTTCGATAAAAATGGATTGTATTTCGGAAGTCAGTTCTTACACCACAGCACCAATCGAGGTCGGGATTGGAAAATCATCTCGCCAGATCTTACTACCAACGATACTACAAAACAAAAACAAGCGCTTAGCGGTGGACTGACAATTGACGCAACTCAGGCAGAAAACTTCACAACAATTTTATGCATTGCGCCATCTCCAATCAATAAAGATGTCTTGTGGGCGGGAACAGATGATGGAAACATACAGTTGACCAGAAATGGAGGTGACAGCTGGGCTAAAGTGAATCCTAAGAATAAAGATTTTCCTGTAGGAGCTTGGATCGCTCAAATTCAAGTCAATAAGAACAATGAAGCGGAGGCTTTTGTAGTGGTCAATGATTACAGAAGAAACAATTGGGAGCCCTACGTGTACCACACGATCGATTTTGGTAAAACGTGGAAACGGATTGTGAATGCAAATCAAGTGAGCGGTCACTGCCATGCACTTGTTCAAGATCCAATCGAAGAAAAACTACTGTTTCTAGGGACAGAAAATGGACTTTACTTCTCGTTGAATAAGGGTGAGCACTGGCAAAAATGGACTCATGACTATCCTTCGGTTTCTACTGTAGACCTTAAAATTCATCCCCGAGAAGGAGATTTAATCATCGGTACTTTTGGGAGGGCGGCATTTATTTTAGATGATATTGAACCACTGAGATCCCTAGTGGCAAATCCCAAGTTGACAGAAAAGAAATTGCATGCATTCAAATCACCGGATGCTTATCTCGCGCATTTCAAGCGACCAGCAGGTGCTCGATTTATGGCGGATCATGTTTTTCAAGGCGAGAATAAATCTTCGGCCGCTAAGATTTCAGTTTGGGTGAATCCAAGTCATTTTGAAGCTGTGGACGAAGAGAAATCGGAGAAGGGGAAAGATGAAAAAGTAGACAAGAAAATGCAGGTAGTAATCTTCAATTCATTAGGTGATTCTATTCGACAATTCAAAGCAGAGCCCGATACTGGACTTACTGTTTTTAGCTGGGGATTGAACCGAGACGGCGTGAACTGGCCATCTCGTGCTGAACGAAAGAAAGATGATGACCCTGCTTGGGGAAGAGCTGTTGCTCCAGGCATCTATACTGCTCGTGTCAACTTCGCTGGAGATAGTGTTGAAACTCAAATTCGGGTATTACCAGATCCAAGAGAAGACTTCGATAAGTTGAAATGGGAGGAAAAAGAGACATTAACCAAAAACATTGATTCTTTGGTAGAGAATGCGGACAAGGCTTTTGAGAATTTGAAAGACGCGAAATCTACTCTCGATTTGATCAGTCAAAACCTGAAGCTAATTGATGAGGTAGTGGCAGATTCTCTAAAAAAGGACATTCAAACGCTGAACAGCAGAATTTCAGAACTTGAATCGCTTTACATGCTTCCAGAAGATTTTGAAGGCTACGATCACGTGACCAAACGACTGAATGACTATTTCGGGGCAGCCTACGATTACCTGGGTACATACTCGTCTGGCCAAGGTGAAAATGCCCAAATATCTTACGAAAAGGCAAAAATTGAAACAATAAAAGTGGTCGAAGAAGTGAATACTTTCTTTCAAACGGATTGGAAGGAGTTCAATGCCAAATTGGATGGTATTGACTTCAATTTCATCAAAACTTACGAATGATCGAGGGCAATTAATTTGACTTAATCCCAGATTATGTATTAGAACTTCGTTGCGAGACCGGAAATGGCAATGATATCATGGGTTTTGGTGAGAAGACATAGCGTAAGCTACGGTGCCGAAACAAAATGCAGGGAACCAATTTATATCGCAGACATTTCAAGTCGTAGATTTTCTAATGCCTATTCTGGGTTAATCTACCAAATGGAATTCTACCGCTTGATAGATTTCCTGCGTGGTCTTATTGTATACGTAGACTATGATGGCAGTATTCTCACTAATATAATCAGGTGAAATATTAGCACTATGTGAATAGCTGAAAGTTGTTCCAGAAGCAACAGATGCAGTTTCTAGGTCAGCACCTTGCAATCCATTCAAATGTTGTCTCAATACATGATTGTGAGGGTAATTTTCTATTTCTCCACCTGGATAATCCGGATTCGAAGGGAATGACTCCGTTCCATTCAATTGCCAGTCTTCCATACCGCTTTCAATCAGAGCAACAACAATGGAGAGTCCGCCGTCAATTGCGCTTAAAGCAGTTACATCAGCCTCTACAATAAAGCTTCTATGCACAGGACTATATCCTTTAACGATGTCAATCTTTAATGGCAAATCCTCAGTAATTATACTCTCTACGACTCCTCTCCATTCACCTTTATTCAGCGCATATGATCCTCCAATTTCAAGTCCACTGATAACGCCTTTTGGAATACTTTGAGGAACAGCATAAACACCTTGAAGATACTCACCAACTGGAGTAGTCCAATCGGTCGAAAATCCGCCCAGTGGATGAAAATTCAGCGGTGTTGTTAATTGGTCAATTGTCGGGTGAACGGCCATAATGATTACGTCTTCTTCATAATCATCGTGGATTCTTTCTGCCTCTAAAGCAGCACCAGGGCAATTGGTACAATTGTGCCCGGTAAAGTCCATGATTAATGCACCTCTTCCTGCAGCATCATCGGCAATTGTTGCATACACGACTGTTTCATCAATAATTACTTCAGACAGATCTTGATCTGCAAAAGGATCATCAACTTTATCGCAGCTGCTCAGTGCAATCGCTACAAAGAAAAAGAGAAGTATGTTTATCTTATTCGATTTCATAATTGCTTGCTTAGAATGAGCTTGTAATAGTTAATGTCAATCCATTGGAAGCTGGAACCGCTCGGCACACACCTCCAACACAGAATATTCCAGCTCTTCGTCGGCCGTATTCAGCACTGATTCTATTTCCACCTTTAATATACGTGACAGATCCAAATGGATAATGCACTCTATCTTCTTTGATAGCATTTCCAAAATTATACATATCTAGAAGCGCAAAAACCCAATGCGGTGAGATACTATATTCAGCCACTAATGCGACGAAGTCGCCTTGATGTTGTTCGGTTCTTAGATACTGCCCTATCAATCGCAAATTGTGTTTGCTCTTGGTTTTGATATTCATTTCAGCAACGAAAACATCTGCGTACACTGTGCCTTCTACTTCGGTGCCATCCAGCTGTCTGGCGCCAAGAATAACGTCGTTGTTGTAAACAAAGTTGTAATAGGTGAAGACACCGCTTAATTTTTTATTGAATTTCTTCTTCAGCTGAACGTGTATATCACCAAAGTAAGCTTGATCACCTAAGCTTAGTAATTTGTTGTCATAGACTTTGAGACCGGGGTCTTCAGCTGTGATTAGACTCGTGTCTGGAGCATAGGCTTGAGCTGCACTAACAAGCAAATCCATTCCATACTTACCGCCAAGTAGGCTGTTCTTTTTCACTTTGTATCCAACTTCTGCTTGGTAGGCAACTTCACCATTGGGTTGCGTTGCGTAGGGATAGAATGTGCCTGCTAATAAATAAGTGTGCTGTGTAGTCATTGCCGGCAGATAGTTGATTTGGGCATCGGTTATCTGCAGGTTTCTGTCCGGGCGGAAAGACATATTGTTGATCGACTTAGCATCAAGGCTTACTGAAAACCCTCTTTGAGCGTAGACTAGATTCATTAAAACTGCCTGTCCGTTGTGGTAGTTGAATCCATTGTCTGCAGAGGGGTCATTGATTTTGTAGGCATATTCTGAATTCATGACAAATCCACCTCGGCTTATATTCACTCTTCCGGCATAAGCCCCTACATTTTCAGGTAGAACTAAATCGGATCTATCGTCTCTTTGATATTTACTCACGAAACTACCACCGAAGATTACTCTTGTCTTCAAGGTGTCCCATCCTGGTATAATACTATTCAAATGTATTTCAGCATCAATTCCTCGTGTATATCCCTCCGTGTTTATTAATCCATCATTGAAGTTATACCGCATTTTACCATAAACGCCTTTCAAGTATACGCCTTCAGTGAGGGTATAGGCTACTTTTACACCGTCCATGGCATTGTCTAGACCTAAGTTTCTTTCCTCATAGCTTCTGAGTACCAATCCACTTCCAAATTGCTCATAGAAATTTCCGACGGTAAGACTTAGTTCGTCTTTAGAATATGACGCGTATCTGTAACCCAATCCTGAACCTTTAAATCGATCTGGATAACCAGCTTGTGCAGGCATGTATGACTCATAACGAACTCCGGCGCTAAAATTTCCTCGGGTGTAAATTAGATTGGTAAATGCATTGAGGGTTGTTTCTTCAGGAGGAACAATGCCGGCTATTATAGTATCTTCTTGGTAATGCTGGAATAGCATTTGAACATTACCTTGAATTTGGCCGTAATCGGGCTGATTATTGTCTGATTGAGAATAGGAATATCCTGAAATAAAGATGAGGCCTGTTAAGAAGCCCCATCTGACCGCTAGTTTGCGAATCATGGTGTTGTCAATAAGTGAAGTTAAATGAACTGACTAAACCTATTTAGTCAATTTCAACAACTCTTCATGGAGCTCTTCTTCATCTCCAGGAGAGTAATTATTATGTTGCCAAACAACATTTCCTTTGCCATCAACTAAGAAGGTATGAGGTACGTTATTGACATTCATTGCTCGCTTAAAATCTTGATTGTAATCTAGGTAGACGTCAAAATCCCAGGCTTGGGCATTTACATAAGGCATAACACGTGCTGAGCTGCGAGCATCATCAATAGAGAATGCCAAAAGCTTAACTCCAGTTTCTTCCGACCAGTCATCAAAGACATCAGAAATTGCATTTAGTTCTTTTTTACAAGGTCCACACCAGGTTGCCCAAAAGCTGATAATCATGGGCTTGCCATTGTTTGAAATGTCGCCGGTATCTACCATTTTGCCTTGTAAGTCTTTGACTTTGGCACTAGGTACTTTTTTAGAACGATCTTGTGAAAATGCAAAAATGCAAATTGAACTGAGAAGGAGAAGGAGGCTAAGTTTTTTCATGGTATGAATTAAATAAAGAATCGGCATCTTAGATACAAGCATTGTACCAAAATGCCGATTCTTTTAAATATTATTCTAATTCAATAATTCCGAATTACTTAGTAAGTGTAATTTTCTTAGTAACAACGCGGTCGTTAGCAGTAAGATTTACAAAGTATAATCCAGCATCCATTCCATTGAGGTTAAGCTCAAAAGTTTGAAGACCAGCACTAACAGTTCCGAAGTCCTTGTTCAATACAACAGAACCTAAAGTGTTGTAAACAACCATAGATACATCGCTAGATGCAGATAGTGTATACATCAAGTTACTTGTTCCGTTAGTTGGGTTAGGATAAACAACGAATTCAGAAACCAATTCCGCTTCGTCAACACTAACTACTGAAGTAATTTCTCCAGCTCCAGTTTCAGTGCTAAATTCATCACTACCACTAGCTTCAGCAAGAACAGCTACTTCGTTATTGTTTTCATCAAGCAATGCAACACGGAAATATCCATCTTCTAATGCACCATATTGAGAAGCGTACATTCCATCTCCATAGGCATCGTCAATTCTGAACATGTAGCAAGCATCAGCATCAACCCAGTAATCTTCTTCTACTAGAGTATAAGTAGTTCCATAAGTTCCGAAAGGAACTGAAGCTAAAACTTCTCCTGATGAACTCCATAATTCCCAACCAGTTTCACCTGGCCAGTTGTCAGTCTGAATAGTTACTCGAATATGGTTAGGTCCAGCAACTGCATCCATTTGCTCAATTGTTTGAGAAATAGAACTGTTTCCAGCAAAGATGTCTCCATCAGTAGTAGTAGAAATAGTTACGTTTTGATCACTGTCAACGTTAACTGTTCCTAATGTTACTTCTTCGAATCCATAAGTACCTAGGTTACCTGTCCATTCGAATACTGTTTCCAAATCACCAGTAACGGTTACTGTTGCTGAAGTCATTGGACTAGTACCCATATTTTGGATGTAAGCCTTAACTTCTTGGTCACCACCACAAACTTCTTTAATACCGCTGTAAAGCACAGTTGAAGCATCAGCAGGATCAGAAGCAATTTGTGCATCGTTTGCTATGTTGTAGTGCTGAGCAGTTGAAATCTGACTAGACTCATAAATAGTTCTGTTTGGGTAGATGGTGTAAATAGTTGGATAATAAGCGAGATCCAAGATGTCAGCCATATCGTCATCATTTGCGATAGGGTATCCCATAACACTGAACCAATCGCCGATAGAGTTTCCTCCACCATCAATACTAGAAGCTGGAGTAGAAGGATCAGACTCAATGCCGAATACACGAAGTTCATCTGTGCCGTCAGGGCCATAAGCTGCTAATAGATTATCTAGTGCTTCGGTTTCAGCATAGTTCCAGCATGGACCACACCATACAGCAAACAGATCAAGAATGACAACTTTGTCGTCATCTAACAATTCATACAAGTCATAAGTAATGCCATCAGTATCAGTCCATTGGAAGTTCGGGACCAATGATCCGTCAGACATTTGTGCAGAAGAGCTCAGAGACATTGCGCATGCAAAGAACAATGCGAAAGCTGCGTGTAAAACTTTTTTCATAAGAATTTAATTACGTTGGTTTGTGAATTCCCCTTGTTTGGGAACTACGAATATAGCGAATAGTGTTTGCCTTACGAACTGAAAATGGACTGAGAATAGAAATGCTACTGAAAGTCCATCGGATACAATAGAAATCCCTGAGTATTTTTCCTCTCCATCAGATATAAATCCAATTGAATCCATATTACTCCCATTATTTCTACGCTAACACTCACATAATCAATGAACAACAGCAGTTTCTGCTTGTGTTCAACACCTGATGTAATCCTTCAAAATGAAGCTGAACAACACAATCGTATTACGTATTTTACTTGGATTCCTGAATCGCAATAAATGAATGGTAACATATAGTAATACAGTTGTTTAGATGGTAATTATAATGGGTTTAATTGGAAAGTTGATTGGGGAATTCGCTCTTGACTTAGAATTGGATTCTTGTTTTTCAAGACCAGTAACGGATTCTGTTTTTTAGACAAAGAATGATTATCTTCGTAGGGCATTAAACCACAGTTCATGAAACAATATTTACTTTTAGCTGTTTTTTTTCTTGTTGGCAATCTAGTTTTTGCGCAAGTCATTAAGCCCTTAGACGAATCGTTTGAAGTGGCAGGAGAGCCAATTTATATCAATGGATCAATGGATGTTCCTACCGATTATGAATTAACTACTCATTTTCACATTCAAAACACTTCCGGTCAGCAGTTAGAGCTCAGAGTTAGACGCTTTCCAGTAGATGTTGTCGAGGGTTCTACCAATAAATTTTGTTGGGCTGGCCTATGTTATGGTCTTACAGACGACTTCTCTTTAAATACTATTCTGATGGCACCTGAACAGATTTTCAATTCTGAAAATCCTGAAGAACAATTTAAAGGTTACTATTATCACAATGATGTTGCAACAGGTTGTTCGACTTTTGACTACAGATTTTCTGACATCAATAACAGCTCCCTTGCGACAAATGTTAGAGTAGTATACGGTATTGATTCTGATTGTACCGTAGGTGTTTCTGAACTTGCTAGACCGGAAGCGGTTTTGACAGAAGCTTCTCCAAACCCGGCCGCTGAAAGTACAGCTTTGAGCTATGATTTTGGATACAATCCAACCAGCGGAAAGCTTGTGATATACAATATGATGGGAAGAAAAGTAAATGAAGTTAGTGTTCAAGGCAGACAAGGAGCTTTATTCTTAGGAGTTTCTGATTTAGCTGAAGGAATATATTTATACACATTGAATGACGGGAATCAAGTGCTAGCTACCCGTAAACTCGTTGTTTCGAAATAAAGTAAACCATTACTTTACTCGATGAGCCCGGAATTTTCCGGGCTTTATTTTTTTCAGCTCAGTCGATGCCTATCTTTGCCCTCCTCAAATTATCCTCAGATCAAGATGTATGAGCAAGATTCGAAAGAAAGAAGCACTAGAATATCATGAAAATGGCAGACCTGGAAAGATTCAAGTCGTTCCAACCAAGCCTTATAGCTCTCAAAGAGATCTTTCTTTAGCCTATTCCCCGGGAGTAGCTGAACCTTGTTTGGCAATTGATAAAAATCCAGACGACGTTTATAGGTATACCGCTAAAGGGAATCTAGTGGCCGTGATATCAAACGGAACTGCTGTGCTCGGACTTGGAAACATCGGGCCCCTCGCTTCAAAACCGGTAATGGAAGGAAAAGCTGTGCTGTTTAAAATATTTGCCGACATCGATGTCTTCGATATTGAAGTAGATGCTTCTGATGTTGACGAATTTGTTAGAACAGTAAAGGCCATCGCCCCGACTTTTGGAGGTATCAACCTCGAAGATATTAAAGCGCCAGAAGCCTTTGAAATTGAAACAAGACTGCGGAATGAACTTGACATTCCAGTCATGCATGATGATCAACACGGAACAGCAATTATTTCTTCTGCGGCCTTATTGAATGCCCTAGAAATTGCAGATAAGAAAATTGGAGAAATAAAAATCGTAGTGAGTGGTGCTGGTGCAGCGGCAATGTCATGCCTTGACTTGTACATAGCCCTCGGTCTCAAAAAGGAGAACATCCTAATTTTCGATAGCAAAGGACTGATTACTACTGATAGAGAAAATTTAGATTCCAGAAAGCAGAATTTTGCTGTCAAAGGCAAAAGTATAAGCCTTAAAGCGGCCCTGAAAGATGCTGATATGTTTTTGGGATTGTCGACGGGTAATCTATTGGATGGATCTATGATTAAAGGAATGGCAAAGGATCCAATTGTATTTGCTTTGGCCAATCCAGAACCTGAAATTCCATACGATCTTGCCATAAAGACAAGAAAAGACATCATTATGGCGACGGGAAGATCTGATCATCCTAACCAAGTGAATAATGTATTGGGCTTTCCTTACATTTTTCGCGGAGCTTTAGATGTAAGGGCAACCACGATCAACGAAGAAATGAAACTGGCTGCCGTTAAGGCCATCGCTGAATTAGCGAAAGAAGCAGTGCCTGAAGTAGTGAATGAGGCCTATGGCATGAAGAATATGACTTTCGGAAAAGAGTTGATCATCCCGAAACCATTAGACCCTAGACTAATTACGAAAGTTGCTAGCGCGGTGGCAAAAGCGGCAATTGACTCGGGAGTTGCAAAACAACCAATTGTCGATTGGGATTTGTACGCATCTAACCTAGAAAGCCGCCTAGGACTTGACAATAAACTAATACGCGGGGTTACCGAAAGGGCACTGAAATCACCCAAAAAAGTTGTTTTTGCTGAAGCTGACAACTATAAAATCCTCAAAGCTGCAGAGCTGGCCAAAGACGAAGGAATTGCTGAGCCTATTTTGCTTGGAGATGTTGAGAAGATTCAATCGATGATTCTCGATAATAATCTTGATTTGTCTGAAGTTGAGATTATTGATCCGCGCGCCTCGAACCTTTTGTCTAAGAGAAAAGAATTTGGAGAGCTTTTGTTTAAAAAGCGCCAACGAAAAGGAATGACCCTCTTCGAAGCAGAAAACCTCATGCGCGAGCGGAATTATTATGGGGCAACTCTTGTTGAAACCGGATATGCTGATGCCTTGATTTCAGGAATCACGAGAAACTATCGACGTGTTATACGACCAGCACTTCAGATCATCGGGATGCAGGAGGGTGGCAACAAGGTGGCTGGAATGTACATCATTCAAACAGGACAAGGACCTGTTTTCTTTGCGGACACAACCGTGAATGTTGCTCCAACAGCCGAAGACTTGGTTGATATCACCTTACTGGTCGCTGAGGCTGTAAAGAAGTTCAAAATCAAACCGAATATTGCCATGTTGTCATATTCGAACTTTGGATCTGCTGTTGGTCCAGACGTAGATAAAGTACAACAGGCAGTCAAAATTCTGCATAAGAATCATCCGGAACTCACTGTTGACGGTGAATTGCAGGCCAATTTTGCACTCAACCACGAGATGCTAAAAGAAATGTTTCCTTTCAGTACCTTAAAAAATAAAAAGGTGAATACATTCATCTTCCCAAATCTGAGCTCTGGGAATATTGCCTATAAATTGATGCAAGAAATGGCAGATATGGAAGCAATTGGTCCTATTCTATTGGGAATGAAAAAGTCCTTCCACATTCTTCAAATGGGCTGCTCGGTGCGAGAAATTCTAAACATGGTTCGAATTGCTGTCGTTGATGCACAAACCAAAGAATCCTAAATCATGATTGAATACCTATCTGGAAAATTAGTCGAAAAAAGTCTGACTCATGCTGTAATAGAATGCGCAGGAGTCGGTTACTTCCTTCATATTAGCATTTACACTTCGACAAAAATCGGAGATACAGAAAATTGCAAACTGTTTGTTCATGAGCTAATTCGAGAAGATACTCACGAACTATACGGATTCATCGATCAAGATGAAAGAACGGTATTTAGAAAATTAATTTCTGTTTCCGGTGTAGGAGCTGGTACAGGAAGAATGATATTGTCTTCAATGAGCCCGCATGAAATCAGGACTGCAATCTTTCAGGAAAATGTAAAC
>Ga0222689_1000235_pt1 | contig 20399 bp, 19 predicted proteins | sample AntAcemetage1231_FD_179838 | JGI IMG/M metagenome (GOLD analysis project Ga0222689, IMG submission 179838) | Saline water microbial communities from Ace Lake, Antarctica - #1231 | ecosystem: Environmental > Aquatic > Non-marine Saline and Alkaline > Saline | place: Antarctica: Ace Lake...
ATTCAACTATAGATTCAACAATAGAAACTACAGTGGTGACGGATTCAAGAGGGCAATTGGTTTTATGATGAAAATGCCCGCCTTGTCACGTCAAATGGCTGTAGGGGAATGAACACGCTAATCCGATCCTAATATTTCAAGTGCGAAAGACAACAATGAAGCTCAAATGAGGCACGGCCGTGCCACAGTTCTTTGGAGCATGTGTTACACTCTTCTTACGGTGAGGGATCTTACGGTTTGGTTTGGACTGAACTTACTTTTTCTCATAATTTACAGTTTAAAGATACTCTGTTTTTAAACTGTCCAGTTTTTGGGGAAGCTTACACAATGATTAGTCTATCCTTTTTAGGGTTAATCACAGCGTTTTTAAATATTAGACACTCTCAAAGTGCAACAAAGTGAATAGACAATGAAAGGAGTTGTTCACCTTCATTAAAAGAACACTCCTACTCATTCACTTCCGGCAATTCCACCCCGTTAACATACACCTCAATAATATTCAATTCGATCAGGGGTTGAAGGTTTACGAGCTGTTGATGAATTCAGAATAAAAGTGGATATTTAAGGGAAATAAGAATGACATGGTAACAGTTGAACAAAAAGAAATGCTCGAAATGAGTGACAAGGACATAGAACACGGTCGACTCATTTCACAGGAAGCCATGAACAAACGAAATCTTGAATGGCTAAGCGGACTGTAGTTTGGACCAGAACTGCGGACATACAATTCGCAGGGATTCTTCAATTCTGGGTCGAAAAGAATAAATCCAATTCTTACTCCAAAAAGCTAATTAGCCTGGGTCGAATAATCGTAACAGCATTTTGGGACAACCGCCAAGATCCAAAAAATCTACGCAACATCCTGAAAAATAAAGAATAACGCTGCACAACAACAACAGAACACTCCTACTCTTTCACCGCCGGCAATTCTACCCCGTTCACATACACCTCAACAATCTTCAATTCTGAAACGAATTTATCGCCTGAGAATCCACTGAGATCAGCAGCCGTGATTTTTTCGTTGTAGAGCTTTAGCAATTTACTGCTGAGCGGAAGATAAGTCCAATGCCATTTTTCTTCTTCGTAGCCTGTTCTTCCTTTTGTCTTAGCCGTGTAAGGTTGGTGAAATCCGTAAGTGGCGCCATGGGTTTGAAGCCATTCATAAACATCTTTTCCCTTTCCCTCGGCGAAATGACTGTTGTTTAAGTCGTTGAGGTCAATGTCCGTTCCCCAGTGGTGTCTTGATGCTCCGGGCATAGCACTGTACTTCATGATTTCAAGACATCTTTTCGATTCTGGAAACGCATTGTACTTGTCGGAACGCCATTTTCTTTCCCAAATACCGCGTTGGTAGGCGAAACTTCGGGTGGAAGAGATCAGCTTCAAATCGACACCACATTTCTTTGCAGCATAGAACATTTTCTTGAAGGCTTCATAAGCCTCTTTGTGCAAATACATTCCTGGCTTTGCGCTGAATTCGGCTTCGACCTTTACAAAATCAGGATGTTCCATGGGATTGAATTTCCCAAGAAGTTCTTCCTTGCTCCAATCGACTTGGGCGAAGGACTGAAAAGTTACAATGCTGATGAGTAGAAAAAAAATAAGGGGCTTCATAGCCCCTTAAATTGCAGATTATTATTGAAATATCAATGTATTCCAATATTGGCTAAATATCTTTCGGCATCGAGCGCAGCCATACAGCCAGTGCCGGCAGCTGTAACCGCTTGACGGTAAACCTTGTCACCGGCATCTCCAGAAATGAAAACACCAGGAACATTGCTTTCAGAAGTATCAGGCTTGTGAATGAGATAACCTTGACCATCCATCTTTAAGTAATCTTTAAAAATATCAGTGTTGGGCTTGTGCCCGATAGCCACAAAGAATCCAGTGATATCAAGTTTTCTTTCTTCTCCAGTTACATTGTTCTTAACCGTAGCGCCTTCTACACCTTCGTTGCCTAGTATCTCTACTGTTTCAGTGTTAAAAAGCACTTCAATATTCTCAGCATTCATCACGCGATGTTGCATAGCTTTAGAAGCTTTCATGTGATCTTTTCTCACGATCATGTATACTTTGCGGCAGAGCTTTGCGAGGTAGGTAGCTTCTTCAGCGGCGGTGTCACCAGCACCAACAATAGCAACATCTTGACCACGGTAAAAGAATCCATCACAAACAGCACAAGCTGATACTCCGGCTCCCATATCTCTGAATTTCTTCTCAGAAGGGAGGCCTAGCCATTTTGCAGAAGCACCGGTTGAAATGATAACACTATCCGCAGAAATCACATGTTTTCCATTGTCGATTTCAACCAAATGTTTTGTGCCGGAAAAATCAACTTTCGTCACCCATCCTGTCCTCACATCTGTTTCGAATCTTTCAGCTTGTTGCTGAAGATCGATCATCATTTGTGGGCCATTAATTCCGTCAGGATATCCAGGGAAATTGTCAACCTCAGTGGTTTCTGTCAATTGACCTCCCGGTTGAAGTCCTTGGTACAAAACTGGTTTCATATCTGCACGAGCGGCATAAATTGCTGCTGTATATCCTGCCGGTCCAGAGCCTATTATGAGGCATTTCACATGTTCTTGTGCTGTCATTTTCTTAGTGTTTTCCTGTTAGGAGCTGCAAATTTAACATTATTAGAGCCCTAATTGGTGCATGGACTGTTATATTCTTGTAATTCTAACAAGAATCATAAAAGTCGATTTTCGGCTTATCAAGACGTGATAAACTGAATGGTAATTTCGCTCAATCTGATTAAAGCGCTTGCTTGAGGAATTCGTTCCAGAGCGCATCGTCTGGGGGAGGGGCAATGATAGTAATTGGGTGCTTTTGAACGGGATGAACAAACTCGATACAACGCGCGTGAAGATGAATACTCGCATTTTCATTCGTTCTTTTCGCTCCGTATTTCACATCACCTTTTATTGGACAGCCAAGACTGGCTAGAGTAGCTCTAATTTGATGGTGCCTTCCAGTTTTTGGATAGACTTCAATGAAAGTGTAGTGATTCCCTTGACCGATAACCTTGTATTCCAATTCAGATTCTTTTCTGTCAGCCCCTGCTTCGTCAAAGGTAAAGGACTTGTTCAGCTTTGAGTTTTTCCAGAGGAAATTGGTCACTTTGCCCTGCATTTGTGGGGGGGTTCCTTGAACGACTGCCCAATAAGTTTTCTGCACTTCTCGGTACTTGAACATATTGGCCAGTCTATTTAATCCTTTTGTGGTTCTGGAATATAAAATGACTCCGCTAACCGGTCTGTCTAATCTGTGTACCGTGCCGATAAAGGCTTTTCCTGGCTTGTTGTATTTTATTCTGACGTACTCTTTTACGACCTCGCACAAAGTCTGATCTCCAGATATATCGCTTTGAACGATATCAGAATTCCGCTTATTTACGGCAATGATATGGTTGTCTTCATAGAGGATGCGGATGTTCTCCACATCACTCATGATTATTGGTTCTGAAGGCTTATGTAGGAAATCAGCCATGGATTCGATCAATATTGTTCTTCATCGTTCGGGAAATCTAAGGACTTCACATCTTTGATGTAGCTCTTCACGGCATTCTTCATTTCTGCAGCCATATCGAGGTATCTTCTGAGAAAGCGAGGACTAAATTCTTGGGTGATTCCGAGCATATCGTGAACGACCAATACTTGTCCGTCAACTTCTCTTCCCGCTCCAATTCCAATGATAGGAATGTTGACTGAGGCAGCGACTTTCTTAGCGAGAGATGCTGGGATTTTTTCCAATACAATAGCGAAGCATCCAGCCTCCTCAAGTAGTTTGGCATCTTCCATCAATCGCTCAGCTTCTTCTTCCTCCCTGGCTCTCACCACGTAAGTTCCGAATTTATAGATGGATTGTGGTGTAAGTCCAAGATGACCCATCACTGGAATTCCAGCGGTTAAAATTCGAGCTATTGACTCAATAATCTCTTGTCCGCCTTCCATTTTTACGGCATGGGCACCGGATTCTTTCATTATGCGGATGGCAGATACCAATGCTTCTTTCGAATTTCCTTGGTAGGTTCCAAAAGGCATGTCAACGACCACCAGCGATCTACTGATGCCTCTTACTACTGAAGAAGCGTGATAAATCATTTGATCTAAGGTAATCGGGAGGGTTGTTTCATGCCCTGCCATTACGTTAGAAGCTGAATCGCCAACGAGTATAACGTCAATGCCGGCTTCATCAATTATTCTAGCCATAGAGTAATCATAAGCGGTCAACATGCTTATTTTTTCACCCTTAGACTTCATTTCTTGAAGGATGTGGGTAGTTACTCTTTTAGCCGTGTTTTTTTGTACTGACATAATCTGGGTTGAAAGGTACGAATACAATTTTAGCTGTTGATGATCCTTCGGAAGGTAAGATTAATTCTTTCTTCTTGATTCACCGAAGACTTTGGAATGCTATGTTCCCAAGCGGATTGCATATCTATCATGCTGAGCAAAGAACAGTCTTCTAATGTGATTTTATGAACAGTTCGGTCGGATTTATGCCTGACTTTAAAAACTCGAGATCCACCAAAACTCAGGGAAGCAATACAGCTCGAATCTAGCTCCTTTTCGTTGTCTCGGTGCCAGCCCATGGAGTCTTGACCGCTTCGATAATAATTCAGGAGCACCGAATTGAACTCGAATTGGCAAAACTGACTCAATTCATCTGCAATACCTTGAATGCGACTGGGCATTTTTTCTTCGCGGAGTTCGATGTTACTGTACTTGTAGGAGGGGCCGTACCATGCGGTCATTCTCGGTTCGAGGTATGATTTTCCGAAAATTTTAAATTCATTTTGAGTCCATGCTGTATCGTCTCGTAATTCATTGAAAAGGGAGGACTTTATGAATTGAGGATGATAAAAGAGCTTGCCATCCTTGCCGATCAAGGAAGTGTGTTCCATCATTGTTGAGTGAGAAGTAGGCTGACGATATAGCCAACATAGATGGAGAGTAAGATCACTCCATTCCATCGACTTATTCTTGATCCGAAGAACATGATTGGGAATAGGAGGGCGGCTATCCCGAGCATCCAGAACATATCAAACCCAATGACAGCATCTGATACAGCGAGGGGTGAGAGCATTGAGGTAACTCCTATCACGCCAAGAATATTGAAGATGTTTGAGCCAATCAAGTTACCGATTGAAATATCCGATTGCTTTTTAAACGCTGCAATTCCAGAAGCCGCAAGTTCAGGAACTGAAGTTCCAAATGCCACCAAGGTCACACCAATAACATGTTCACTCACTCCAAAAGATTGAGCGATGATAACAGCTCCTTCTACGAACCAGTCAGAACCGAAGTACAATCCCACACATCCGATTAGTACAAAGCCAATCAAGCTTAAATAGGATTTACCAGCTTCTTTCTCTAAGCCGTCCATTTCAACTTCCGGTTCGTCAGTGTCAAACCACTTGCTTCGAAAAAGCAGATAAACGGTAAAGAAGACAAGGATACTCACGAGAATTAGTCCTTCTGTGAATGAAATCTTATTGTCTAAGCTAAAGATGAAAAAGAGCATAGCCGCGGTCATCATCATTGGCCAATCCTGGCGAATGATCATACGGTCGATGGTAAGGGGAAATATTATGGCTGTTATTCCGAGGACCAATCCCAAGTTGGCGATGTTCGACCCTACGACATTTCCAATGGCGATGTCTGCATTTCCAGCGAAGGAAGCTTGAATACTAACCAATAATTCAGGAGCGGATGTGCCTATAGAAACTACTGTCAATCCTACGATGAGGGGAGAAATATTGGCTTTAAGCGCCAATCCGGAGGCACCTCGAACCAAAAAATCACCCCCAGCTATCAATACAGCAAATCCTAATACGATTAATAGGTACTCCATGTTGAATCAGCTGGGTGTTGGAGGGTCTTTTTTAGGGGAATCTTCTCGTTCGATTTCTTTTTTGACATCTCTAGCGCTGTCCATAATGTCTTTTTGGATGTCGTTGGTGGCATCCTTAAACTGGCGCAAGGCTCTACCCATGTTTCTCGCAAGGCTAGGAATTCCTTTCGCCCCGAAAAAGAGTAGATAAACTAGAAAAACAAGAATGATTTCTGATGCTCCCATTTGTGGACAAAGCTACAAAATTGATACTAGTGTTAACCCCAAGTTTTAAATCTATCTGCATAAAAAAAGGCTGTCGTTAGACAGCCTTTTTAATATGATTATACACTAGTATTATTTACGAAGTGATTTGCTAAAGTCCAATACAACTGGTGTTGCAATGAAGATTGATGAGTAAGTACCGACTACGATACCTGCCATCAAGGCAAACACAAAGCCCATGATGTTAGAAGGGCCGAACACAAAGATTACAAGTAACACCACGAAAGTAGAAAGTGAGGTGTTTATTGTACGACTCAATGTACTGTTCAAAGCGTTGTTGATGACAACTTCCGTGCTGTCTTTCTTATGCTCGTATAGGTATTCTCTGATTCTATCGAATACAACCACGGTATCATTGATCGAGTAACCAATCACCGTCAAGATTGCCGCGATGAAAGCTTGATCAATCTCCATAGTGAATGGCATGATACCTGAGAATATACTGAACAACGACATTACAATAAGAACGTCATGAATCATTGCTATCAAAGCTCCCACACCAAACTGCCATTTTTTAAATCGGAAGAAGATGTATAGGAAGATGATTAACAACGCGAAAATGGTAGCATTTCTGGCGCCACTTCTAAAGTCATCTGAAATGGTAGGGTCAACTTTTTGAGACTCTTCATTTTTGAATGACAATCCACTTTTGTTCAATCCTTCATACAGCTTAGATGAAACTATCGAGTCGGCTTTTGGATTTTCGGACTTGATCATGAAAGGAGTGGTGATTTTCACCGCCTGACCTGAACTTCCGTAAACCTTCACTTCAGGATTTCCTGCTGTACCGTTTTCTGTAAATGCCACAGAAAGGTCAGCACGAAGTTGCTCAAGGTTTGGAGAATCATCGAAGCGGATAACGTAAGAACGTCCCCCTTGGAAATCAACACCTTGGTCGAATCCTTTAGTGAACATTGAAACAACTCCTATGATGATGACTACAGCAGAAATACCGTAGAATATCTTTCTTTTCTTAACGAACTCAAAATTGATATTGGTAAACCAATCTTTTGTCATTGAGGTATAGAAGCTGATTGACTTCTTCTTCTCAAGACGGTTGAAGAAAATCAACCTCGTGATTAGAATCGCAGAGAAAAGAGAAGTGAAAATACCGATAATCAATGTTGTTGCGAATCCACGGATTGGACCAGTACCGAATGCGAATAACACAATGGCAGTCAACAACGTAGTGATGTTAGCATCAATAATTGCAGAGTATGCACGCTGATATCCGTCTTTCACCGCAAGGCTTAAGCCTTTACCAAGTCGCATCTCTTCTTTGATTCTCTCATAGATAAGTACGTTGGCATCTACCGCCATACCTATTGTAAGCACGATACCCGCGATTCCTGGCAGTGTCAGGGCTGCTCCAAGCGAAGCGAGGGCACCAATAAGGAATATAAGGTTAGCTATCAAAGCAATGTCAGAAACGACACCAGCACCTTTGTAATAGAATATCATATAGAGCAGTACAACAAGAAGTGCTACTGCGAATGAAATCATACCTGAGCGGATGTTTTCTTTTCCAAGTGATGGGCCGACGATGCTTTCGTCAACAATCTTCGCTGGAGCAGGAAGAGCACCGGCCTTCAATAGGTCAGCTAAGTCTTTTGCTTCTTGAAGTTGGTTCTGGATGTTACCAGTTCCCATGGTAATTTGAGATCTTCCACTAGGAATTTCTCCATTTACGGTAGGAGCTGAATACACTAGATTGTCCATCACGATGGCAATGGCGTCATTGGCTTTAGCAGCCTCACGCGTCATTTGAGCCCATTTGATAGCTCCTTCGTTGTCCATGTTCATGGATACAGTCACTTCACCAAATTGATCAAAATCTTGACTTGCATCAACGATAGAACGTCCATCCAATTTTGGCTTCTTCTTCAAACTGTAATCGCGAATAGCATATAGCGCTACGAAATTGCTGTTGATTTCAGTTTTAGATCCCCACAGCAAACGCAATTCGCTAGGAAGTACATTCTTCACCTCATCGGTACGAAGAATTGCATTTACGTTTGCAGTATCCGTATCAAGAACATAACCGAGAACTGGTGTCTTGCCTTGGTTGTTCAGAGCGATATACCTTAAAAGAGCGAATTTCTTCTGCTCTTCTTCTTTAGTTAATTTTGTCTCTGGACTTTCTTCTTCTACAGTTTCGTCAGTATCAAGGTCAAACAGATCATCTACATTTGATGAGTCAGAAGGCTCAATAACTTCTTCAGCAGTGTCAATGGCATCTACAACTTCTTCAACTGCAGTGTCGGTAGCTGTAGAATCCTTCTCTACAAATACTTCTGGGTATCTGCTTTGGGCAAACGCATTGTTAGCCTCCAACAAATAACCAGCAACTTCTGCATTGTTATAAGTTTCCCAGAACTCCAAGTTGGCAGTAGCCTTTAGATTCTTTCTAACACGCTCTCTGTCGTCAACACCCGGTAATTCAACCAAGATTCTTCCTGAAAAGCTTTGCTTCTGAACAACTGGCTGAGCCACACCGAATTTGTCAATTCTTCTGCGGATAATGTTTTCCGTGTTGTTGATAGCAATTTTCGCTTCTTCCTGAAGTATAACAAACACTTCATCGTCAGTGATTTTCGCTGGGAATTTTTCTTTGTTATCTAAGTTGTGGAATATTCTCCAGATTTCTTTTCCGTTGTTCTGCTCTTTCCAAGACTGCTCAAATAAGGTAACATAATCAGCTTGAGATTCTTGCTGAAGTTCCTTGGCAGTGGCAATTGCATTACGGAAATCGTCGTCTGTGTTATAATCACTGAGGCTGATAATCAAATCAGGAATAGAAACTTCGAGCACTACGCTCATTCCTCCTCTTAGGTCGAGCCCAAGATTAAGTTCCTTCTTTTTTACTTCCTCGTACGTGTTCCCAAGAATTGGATAAATGCTATCGTTAGCATGTTCACGTAAAAACTTTCGCTCTTCAGACCCGATAGCTGAATCAAGAGCTACGCCCTGAAATCCAACTGTCATTAATGAATCTTTCTGAGACATAGCATAATCCTTCGCCTTAGCTTCAAAATTTGAAGATACCCACGAGAAAGACAACACATAGAAGGTTGCGATCGTTAGTAGGACGGTGAAGATCAGAATGGGACCTTTATTCTGCATCAAGCAACAGGTTTGGTTAATAGTTAATTTTAACGAGCCGCAAATATAACAATCCATACCTGATTTACCAATTGGAAATCTTCAACGTGAAAATTGCCTAACCTATTGATTATCAGGGTTAAATTAAATTCGTTCATTTGAAAATACCCAACTACCTTTGTAGCAAATCACTCATTTCAGTCTTTATGAAGAGAAAATTCGCTTTAGTATGGATCTTTTTTGCACTCGTTAGTGGAGTACGCAGTCAAGACATGTATAGTTACGAAATTGCTGTTCTAAAATACAATGGAGGAGGAGATTGGTACGCTAATCCTACCAGCGTGCCGAATTTGGTGAGCTTTGGAAATCTCAACCTGAATTTAAACATCAATCCTGAATGTCCATACGTAGAAGTTGGTAGTCCAGACTTGTACAATTACCCCTTCATTCACATGACAGGGCACGGGAATGTGGTCTTTTCAAACTCTGATATTGACAATTTAAGGACTTATTTGGAAGGTGGTGGATTCTTACATATTGACGACAATTATGGAATGGATCAGTTCGTAAGAGCTCAAATGGCGAGGGTCTTTCCTGAATTGGAATTCCTAGAGCTTCCCTTTGAACATCCGATTTACCATCAGAGTTTCGATTTTCCGAAAGGACTTCCGAAAATTCATGAACACGACAACAAAGCGCCTCAAGGATTTGGATTGATTTACGAAGGTAGGCTGGTTTGCTTCTATACTGCAGAGTGCGATTTAGGCGACGGATGGGAGGACTACGAGGTTCACAAGGACTCAGATGAAACAAGAAAAAAGGCCCTCCAAATGGGGGCCAATATTCTTGAATTTGTTCTTATGGGGCAAGACGATTGATCAACTCAGGACGGATCGATTCGCTCGGTACAATAGAATCCAAATGATTGCTCCAATCAAGAAAAACACAGTAATTCCGATCGTTATAAAATTGCTGCCGAAGAAGAATAGGAAACTGAATGCGCCTATCAATTGAACTGCGGTGTACAGCTGAAGTCCTTTTTTCATCCTTTTGTACATAAAATATACAGAAGCTCCTATCAGCAAGTAGTAGAAGAGCTCGAACCACTGATATGCAGCAGCATTCTCGCTGATTTTTCCTACAAATTCATCCAGTGCTTCCATGACATTGCCGGGTAAATCTGACATGTCGGCTCCACTAGATTCAATGGCCTCATACATCTCTTCTTGGAGGTTTTCTGTAGATTCCTGTGCTCCCATTGCGAAAAGTCCAGTAGCGACATTGTAGCCCACGTTTAGACTGGTTAAAATCAGTAAGACTAGTAGGAATGACGGTAATTTTGAATCGCTTCCCGGGGTTTCATCTAAGGTTATTTCTTCTGACATAGTTTCAAGGTTTTTTTGTGAAGATGATAAAAATTCAAATTATGAGGATCTTTTCCAAGAGATAAAATTCATTTTTTGTTCGTCGGAGATCGATTCAAGCCGTTGAACTTTCCATCGTTTGAAGCCGCTTTCGACCGCTGATTTTAAGGTAATCTTTCTGAGCGATTGATCCCGTTGCAAGGTCAATTCGACAGGCCCATCCCCAATAAATCGGGCGAGTTTATGCAAACTTCCCTGTACCATTAAGCCATTGATGGCTACAATTTCATCGCCGTACCACAATCCAGCTTGGTCAGCCGCTGATTCAGGAAGTAAAGCTGAAATGCAGTTTTTATCATCAATTTTAAATCCCCAGTGGGACTCGTGAAACAAGGGAGAAGGCTGGTGTACAATTTCAAATCCTATCCAATTGACAGCTCTTTCTAAATGAGGGAGAAAATCATCAGTTCCCCAAATAAGCTCGTTGAATATCTTGTCCATGGAATGACCGGCAGTCTTTTCCAAAATAGATTTATAGTCTAATTCTGAATATCCTTTTTCTTGAAGCCCGAATTCTGTGTAAAGACTTGTCATAGCGTCATCCAAGGATTTTTGTCCCCCTGAACTTTCAAGAATTGTCACATCGCAGATAAATGATGCCAAGGCGCCTTCGTTGTAGATAGAAACCTTCCTCCACGGAATGCCTGGGGTATACCCATCCAACCAAGTATCAAAAGAGCTTTCGGAAACACTCAAGTTTTTACGCCCGGGATTGTCCATGTGACGCTGCACTTGTGAACTCAATTGCTGAAAATATTCTTCTTCACTGAAAACGTCAGATCTCAACAAGAATTGATCTCCAAAATAAGTGGTGACGCCCTCTGCTACATATCCAAGCTTACTATAATTCTCACGTTCAAAAGCGTAAGGATACATTTCTTTTGGGCGGATATTTTTGACGTTCCATGTGTGGTATAGCTCATGACAGCTCACACCCAATAACTCACGATAGAATGCGGGCTCCATCAATTCGCTTGCTGGTCCAAGGGAAATTACCGTCGATTTTTCGTGCTCAACACCGTGGTATGCTTTGTAGGGCAGAATGTGAAAAAGGAAATGATACTCTTCACAAGGAAATCCTTTGAACGCTTTTATTTGAGCTTCACTGAAAGCTTCAAATTGCTGTTGCATGAGGGATGTATCAATTCTGTGGCTCCCGTTTATCCACACATGAAAAAGACAATCGCCTGCTTGATAGCTGAAATGATCAAGATTGCTAGCCGCCATAAAGGGAGAATCCATCAATTCTTGAATTCCGGTGCCGATCAGCTCATTTTGATTTTCACCTTTTCTTAGACTACCAGCAATTTCAAATGATTCGGGGATATTCAATTGAATGCTAAACGCTTCATGCTCATTTTCAGGAGAATAGAAGAAGCAGTTGACGGGATTTACATACAAAAGATGCTCATCTAAAAAGGTAGATCCGGCATTGATGACATCGGAATAGTATTCATAATTCAGTTTCAACTCGCTGACACCCTCCGTGTCAATCTCCCACAAATCTTTGCTCAACTTCTGAAATTTCAGTGGCTTACCTGCTACATCACTGGCTGAAAAAGATCGAATGTTCTTAGCGAAATTTCCCAGCTCGTACCTTCCTGGCCTCCAGGAAGGCAGCTGAAGTTTTGTCTTGGCTGCATGGCAAGGAAAGACGGCTTCTAGTTGTAAAAAATGTCGGTGGCTGTTAGTTGTTGAGAGTGTATATTGAATCATCTTATTTCTCCAGTACTTGAGTGAGTGGTGTTCCTGTACATCCCGAAGGAAAAGGAATTTGAATTAATGCCGATACGGTAGGTGCAATGTCTCTGATTCTGCTAGGTGCATAGCTTTCTCCGTGTTTGATCTTAGCTCCGAAAAAGAGGAGGGGAACATGGGTGTCGTAAGAATATGCCATTCCATGGGTGGTGCCCGTTCTTCCGTATTCCATCCATCCGGGCTCGAACAGGAGCATGACATTTCCAGAAAGATTTGGTCTGAATCCGGCTTGAATTCTTGCCAATGGACTGTCGTTGAAATTGCCGGTTAAGACTTGCCCGCTGCTTAATGCAGCGAGAACACCTTTATAGCTCATGGCCTTCTTGGCTAATTCCTCTTCAATTTTGTTTAGATCAAGACCGTTTAAAGCGATGAGTTCCTCATTTAGAAAGATCTGTTCATTCGAGTAATTCAGAATTGCGCCATCTAGTCCGTACTTCGATTCAATCAGGGAGTCAAGTTCGGCAATCAGAGCAGCGGAATTGAAATAGTCATTGGGCCAGCCTTGGTCATTCACCAAACTTGGGACCGGAGCTCCGCCGTGATCAGCTGTTAAGAACACCGTGTAATTTCCTATTCCAATTTCTGAGTCAAGGTATTTCAGCAGCCTCGCAATTTCAAGATCTAGGCGTAAATACACATCTTGAGTCTCTCTGGCATGGGGTCCGAATTGGTGACCGACAAAATCCGTCGAAGAAAAACTCAAAGCAAGGAGGTCGGTGTAATTGTCCAATCCCAATCCTTCGTTGACGATAGATGCAATGGCAAAATCAACGCTCAAGGCATTGCCGTGAGGAGTAGCTTTAATGAGATCGAAGTTTCCATTGCTCGCTCGAAGTGAGTCGAGGTTATACGGGAAAACCGGTCTCAAAGTCCCGTTGAATGGCGACTCGTATGGATTGTTGTCCTGCATACTCTCATCGTAGGTTGCAACATCTTTAAGAAGACTCCATCCCTGAGAAAGGTAGAAATCTGGCAACTTGTTCGCATTGAAATCAATTACCCATTGCGGGAGACTTCTCTTGTAAAAGGTACTCGTGATGAATTTCCCATTGTCTTTTCCGTCAAACCAATAAGCCCCATCAGGATGGTGACCAGCGGGTAGGATGGCGCCTCTGTCCTTCATCGATATTCCTATCACTTTCGAGCGATTGTTGCTGAAGAGCTTGAGTTCATCTCCTATCGTAGAACTCATTAAGTTTTTTGGAGACATTTGTCCCGGATATCCTACTCCTCCTACACTGAACACTGTTGAATCGTAGCAGTTGTAAATCATTCGACCCAATGCTTTATCGTACCAGTCGTTGGCAATGATTCCGTGTATTAGCGGTGTAGTTCCGGTAAATATGGATGCATGTCCAGGTGCCGTATAGGTAGGGCTATAGCTGAAATGATGATTTCTGAACGTGAATCCTTGGTTCACCAAGCGTTTAAATCCGCCTTCTGAATAATCGTCCCAATAGCGGATTAAAAAGTCGTAACGCATTTGATCAACCGTGATTCCAACTACCAACTTGGGATTCTGATCGTTTGAAGCTGGGACTTGTTCTTCCGAGAGATCGATAGCAGTAGAACAAGACAATAGCGGCAGAATTGAAAGAAATAAAATGCCTGACTTAAGATTCATAAGCATGGTTTGAAAATGCTAAGTTAAGATTTGAGCGTGGCTTGACGAAAGAAACTATTTCTGCCAAAGAATATACCAGATGATGGCCAAGCCTGAGATTGTGCTAATTAAAACATTTCCAATCGCCCAAGGCCAATGTCCTGATTTAATAAGCATGGCGGTTTCGAAGCTATAAGTGCTAAAGGTGCTGAACCCTCCACAGAACCCGACAATCAAGAGGGCTGTCCAAAATGATTGGTCTCCCATTTTCTGATTGAGTTGGATGCTCACAACAGCGAGCAGAAGACAAGCTGCTATGTTTGAGATAAAAGTTGCCCAAGGCAATTCCCAGTTCAATTCTTTCCCGAGCTGTGCAATGCCAAATCGACAAAGGCTTCCCAATCCTCCTCCAACGAAAACAGCTATCCAATTCATACGTCAACATTAAACTTTCTGCCGATGGCTCGATAGATGTAATAAACAAAGGTAGCGAGGGACATTCCCAAAAGTCCACCAACGACGATGTCACCGGGGTAGTGGACGCCAAGATAAATTCTACTGTAACAAATTAGTGTCGCCCAAAGAAAGAGCAAGGCAGACCAAACCCACCAATTCGGTTTTAGGAGCAAGAAAAGGAAGAAGGCAATTCCGTAAATATTAGCGGCGTGGGATGAAACGAATCCAAATTTCCCTCCCCGGTATTCATCTCCTGCAGGATTGATGACTGTGAGCACAGAATCACCAATGTCGAAATTATGAGTAGGGCGATAACGCATAAACACTTCCTTGAACAAGTGAACGCTGCTTTGGTCAGTAAGTAGAATCAGAAATGCAATGGCACCCAACGAAGTAAAAAGAACTTTAGGCCCTTTTTTCTCCCAAATCCACCAGGCAAAAATCAAGTAAACCGGAATCCATGTCCCAGTTTGGCTGATATACCACATCACCCCATCAAGCCAAGGATGTCCCAATGGATTTAAGGTCAAGAATAGGTCTTGATCAAGTTTTTCTAATTGCTCAATCATGGATTGTGGTTTCGAATTGATTTTCTAAATACCAAGATTACTTTTTCATCTTTAATTAGCTCAAGGTAACAATCATCAGCCCTAATTTTTTCTGCAGAGCTCAAAGTTTTAAGCAATTGACTTTCGACAACTCCATTTACCAGACATTTGTTGGAAGTCTTTGCAATGCTGATAAATGCTATAGAATCGCCTGACAATTTATAGCTGAGATGAATCGAATTGCAAGCATTTTTACCGGTGAGAGTAGTATTGAAAATATCGAAATGCAGTACAGGAGAATGACCCGCTGTGTATCTCAAAGTAGAATCAGCAAAACGATCGAAGATCCAATCTCCCTGAAGTTGATAGTGCTGATAATCGTCCGACTTCAGTACAAGTTTAGACATGAAAACAGAGTCGGTGCTAATATCTGAAGCAACTATCCAACGCTGAATTGCAGGCACATTATTGTCAATCCCAGGCTGATTTAAACTGGGATTCCAAAAATTTGAATGACTCCTTTTGATGAGTAATGAATTGGATGAATTTGCTGGAAAGACGCAATAATCGACGCTCTGTAATTCCTTGTGCTGTTCATTCAATTTACTTGTCAATTGAACTTTCCAATTGTTTAGGGAGGAGATGGAATCTACGGTGAGATTAATTTTCAGCTCTTCATTTATTCCAATGAGCAGAGAATCTAAATCTATCCGACTAAAAATTAAAGTCAAGTCAGTGTCTGGATGGATTTGTTCTGATAGAATGTTCCTCCCCTTTTTTTCAAGTGCAAGATTGAGATATCCCCTCAGATAGGTGTCATAAATGTCATTTGCTTTAACGTTTGCAGGTATTCGCTGGTTGTCGGAAGAATTCTCGGCATTCTTGCTTTCATAAATTCGAGTGAAATGGAAGCTGCATTCCTCCGAGTTGGATTCAATTTGACTCTTACTTCGATAGATGGCAGCTTCGACTGAATACTGCTTCAACAACTTTTGATCAGGCAGTTCTTGAGCGAACTTATTCAAGAGCTCAACACTCTCCTCGTCAATTAAATAGGGAGCTGAATTTTCCGAATCTATGAAAGAGTAGCTGTCATTGTTGAGCTCAACTAGACCATTGAATTGACTGAATCCACGTGGATAAGTCGTGGTCTCATCCTTGCTCTCGGGATTGCATGAAAAAAGTAAGAATAGGATGGGGATTGCGAGAATGAGCTTCAATGCTTCAGAATTTCGCCAAAGGTATAAAATGAAATTGCTGGGATTATTTAAGTTTTACAGTTTTCCATGTGCAGCCTGTAGAGCTGCCAGTCGAGTAATTGAAAGCCTGCACTTTTAAGGTGTCATGGTGAAAGCGTGCACTAAAAAATCCTATGCCTGGAAGTTCATTGTTGGCGGAGAAGTATCCGTTTTCCGAGATTGGTAAATGCCAGTTGTTGATCCATATTGAATCCGTTGAATTCTGGTCTATTAGCACCACTAGTGTGTCTTTGCCCATATTGAGTTCGCCTGTCCAAATGGTGTCATTCGGTAAAGAAGTTGAGCATGTTCTTGATCCTCCATACATCCCTTCAAAGCTTGATCTGAAATCCTCAGAAGGCTTTAATTCTTGCACCATAGAATGTTCACCTTCCTCGCAACTTGAGAACATGAACATAACTAGAAGGAATGGAAGAATATATGCTAAGCTGAGCTTCATGCAATCAATACAAGCTTAAGCTCGATATACCTACCCCAAATAATAATGTAAGCTGCAATTTTATCGATGAACAGAATTAACGTTGCTCATTGATGGTGAGGGCTTCTTTTTCCGCATCCCAAGAATAAACGAATACGGCTTTCGCTGGTTTCCCGTTTGCCATGTAGTTCACAGAATGATTGATTGAAGATTCCACCAATTTCAACTCATCTCCCCCTTGATAGTTTTCATAAATGAACATAGGTAAGTTGGGGACAGGAATCTCTAGCAAACGACCTCTGGCTTTATTGGTAAAGCATTTAAGCAAAGGAGAATTCATATCTCTATCCATTAAAAGCACCATAATCTCAGGCAAATCATCGCCATCAAGATCTGTTGTGATGCTCTTGGCTATGGTGTACACACCAGGCACAGGAGTGCTACCGCGGTATCTCTCTCCATCGAACTTATCAACCACGCTTAAAATAGAAGTGGCTCCCGTTACTATGGTCATACATTCAGTTTGATGGTTTTTCCAGAAATTCAAACCAATAAGTTCTTCTTGTTCCGGAACAACTGGGGTTTCCGTGTTCTCAGCTCCATCACCCACGCAAGAACTGAACATCACAACGATTAATGTGATGAGTAAAGTCCTAAATTCTGCAGAAATCATATTCATATGGCTTAATTGTAAATATCTTCGATTAGATCGGCGTACTTATTTAAAATCGGCTTTCTCTTTAGTTTCATGGTTGGAGTCAATTCCCCATCTGTAATAGTAAAGGGATGCTCAAGCAATCGAATCGCTTTCACTTGCTCCCAATGACCAACTTTTTCATTGGATCTTTTTACATCTTTCATGAATCGATCTATGATAACTTTATCTTTTATCATTTCCTGATCAGAACTATAAGCGATTCCTTTTCGCTGGCACCATGTTTTTAATGCTACAAAGTTAGGTACAATTAATGCTGCAGGAAATTTCCTTGATTCTCCAATAACAATTACTTGTTCTATAAGAATGCTTTCTTTTAAAGAATTCTCGAGTACTTGAGGAGCAACATACTTGCCTCCAGATGTTTTGAAGATCTCTTTTTTACGATCGGTGATAACCAAGAATCCGTCAACAATTTTGCCAATGTCTCCAGTGTGAAACCATCCGTTTTTCAACACTTCTGCAGTCTTTTCTGCTTCTTTGTAATAGCCCATCATGACATTTGGACCCTTACAAAGAACTTCGCCGTCTTCGGCAATCTTGATTTCAACATCATTGATCACTTTTCCTACTGAGCCAATTTGCATCATGCCAAGTTGGTTTTCAGTATTCACTGTGATGACTGGACTAGTTTCAGTCAGTCCATAGCCTTCATAAACTGGTATTTCAGCTCCATTAAAAAAGCGGGCTAATCGAGGTTGGAGGGCAGCGCTTCCAGACGAAACAGCTAGAATATTATCTAATCCCAAAGCAGTTTTAACTTTGCTGAACACTAATTTTCTAGCTATTCCGAGCTTGAATTCATACCAGGCTCCATTTTTTTTCGCAGGTTCCCATTGCAGTGCTAGATGAACAGCCCATTGAAAAATGAGTCTTTTCATTCCACTCGCGCTACTGCCTTTGGCAACTATTCCGTCATAGAATTTCTCAAGCAATCTCGGCACTGCTGAAAACGCCTGTGGCTTAGAGTAATTGAGGTCTTCTTTGATGGTCTCAAGACTCTCGGCGAAGTAGATGCTCACGCTGTTGTACATGTACAAGTAATGCATCATCCTCTCGTAGATATGGCAAACGGGCAGGAAACTCAAGGCATGTGAAAAGCCGTCGTCCATTTTTGGGAGCCGATCGGATGAGGCTACAGTGTTTGAACTTATATTTTTATGGCAGAGCATGACACCCTTTGGAATTCCAGTTGTTCCAGAAGTGTAAATGATGGTCGCCAAATCATCTTCTGTGATTTTAGAAGCGATCTCATTCACTTTTGTTTGATTGGATTCATCCTTGCCCAATGCAATTACTTCACTCCAGTTTGGAGCTCCATCAACTTTTTCAAAGCAAAATACTTTTTCAAGCTTTGTTACTTCGTCTTTGATGGCAAGTACTTTATCATAAATCTCCTTGTTCGATACGAAGCAGAATTTTGATTCGGAGTGATTGAGGATATACTTGTAATCGTCTGAAGTCATGGTAGGGTAGATTGGTACATCTATACCCCCAATTTGAAGGATTCCCAAATCCATGATGTTCCATTCACACCTGTTGTTGTGGGAGATTAAAGCAATTTTATCACCCGGATTAACTCCCAGCTGAAGCAGCCCACGGCTTACTGCGTGCATTAATCCAACAACTTCTTGTGTAGAATATTCCTTCCATTCTCCATCAAGTTTGGAGCTCATCATCACCTTGAGCGGCTTATTTTGAAGCTGATAGGTGGCAAAATCAAACAGTCTTTTGGGAGTTTCCATGCTCAATAATTAATTAATCTTTCCAAATATACGAAGGGATTGATTCTCGTATTTAATCGTCTAGATTTTCTCCGCATTTTCTGCAAAATACGGAGTCATCCAGGTGCTTATCTAACAAACAATAGGGACAAACTTGAGTGTTTAAGTGTACTCCGGACCCCTTACTCAAATCAGCAGCTACCAGTCCTGTGGGTACTGCGATAATGGCATAACCCATGATCATAATCAGCGATGCTAACATTTGACCGAGGGGAGTCATCGGGGCAATATCTCCATAACCTACAGTGGTGAGGGTAACAATAGCCCAATAAATACTAATAGGAATACTGGTGAATCCTGAGCCTGGATCTTCAATGATATACATCAAAGTCCCTAGAATCACTACAAGGCTGAAAACAGCCAGTAAAAAAACGGTGATTTTAGGCCAACTGGCTTTCAAGGAATTTTTTAAAACCCGTGCTTCTTTCAGGAAACCAATCAACTTCAGAACCCTGAAAACACGCATCAAACGAAGAATTCTGATGATTCGGATAGAATGTGTGCCCATATAGAAAAAGGCGACAAAAGTTGGTAAAATCGATAGCAAATCTATAATTCCGAAGAAACTGAGCGCATATTTCAGAGGCTTTTTGACCGAAACCAATCTAGCTATATACTCCAAACAAAACAGAATGGTGAAAACCCATTCTACAACGAAAAGAATTTTTCCATATTTCTCTTGGATGCTCACGACACTTTCGAGCATTACCACAAGAACACTCAATAATATTGCCACCAATAAGAGGATGTCAAACTGTTTCCCAGCCTTGGTGTCAGCCTCAAAAATTATCTCATAAATTCGTTTTCGCCAATCAGTATGTGAAGTTGATTCGACGCGATTTAACCGAGCTTTCATAAATGTTTCTCACTATATTGATCCGCTAAAGTTAACATATGAAATCAATCTTTACCGCTTTTCTGCTATTCTTAGGACTGGCAATCACTGCTCAACACCATTTTTGTGCTTTTGATGAATTGATGAAATTCCAGCAAGAACGAAATCCTGAGTTTCAAGTTTCTCAAAATAATCTGCTGAGAGATGCAAGTCAAGGAACTGTCAATCGAACTGAAGTTTATCGAATTCCCGTAGTATTTCACGTGGTTTGGAACGAAGATTCGCAAAATGTTCCTGACGAAGTGATTGAAAGTCAGATTGAGGTTTTGAACGAAGATTTCAGGAGACTGAATGCAAATGCTGATCAAACC
>Ga0222689_1000239_pt1 | contig 20222 bp, 14 predicted proteins | sample AntAcemetage1231_FD_179838 | JGI IMG/M metagenome (GOLD analysis project Ga0222689, IMG submission 179838) | Saline water microbial communities from Ace Lake, Antarctica - #1231 | ecosystem: Environmental > Aquatic > Non-marine Saline and Alkaline > Saline | place: Antarctica: Ace Lake...
TCAAGGCATTGGAAGCACTTTCTTGTCTGGCAAGAAGTTCTTGCATTTCCGACAATCTCATTTCTCTTTCCTTGAGTTCTTCGTTGAGAACGGCGAGGTTATTCTGTTTAGCATCTAAATCGTCTTCCTTCTTTTGAAGTTCGATTCTCGTTTTTTCCAGTTCATCCAAGAGTCTTCTATTCTCTTCAGCAGCCTCTTTCATCAGGTTACCGTTCTTGGAAATCATCATATCATTCAGCTCATTCAGTTTGTCGTATTGAGTTCTGATTTGTCTGAATCGAGTGCCGAATTCCGTGGTGTCACGGACGAGAGCATCGTGTTTGCCTTTGTAAGTCTCATAGTTGGTTGTCATCTCCGCCAATTGGGCTTCCAAGTTTTGGTTAGATGACTTGAGGACTTCATTCTCAGCCTCCAATTGTTCTTTCTTGGAAGTCATTTCTTCCATTTGGCGCGCAGGAACGCAGGCTGCCAATGTTGCTGCTAATGTCAAATAGATGACGAAGTGTTTCATGAAAACGTGGTTTTTTACACAACAAAGATGGCAGAGAAGTAGCTACAATTTGTGGCTATACCTCTAGTCTTATGCACAATTTACTGTGAGTTATATCAAGGGAATTGGGCCAGAAATCCCTCATAGGAATCTGATAATTATTGTGAATTATTTTCTAATCACACAATTCTTGAGGAGGGAATGAAGTTCTAAGAATGTAAAGAAAGAAACAGCAGTCGATATGCATAACCTAATTGATACAATCTCGGCCCTTGAAGAGTGGTTTGACCGTAAGTTCGGATGGTTTTTTACCAACGGCAATAAACGCTAGAGCTGGATGCAAACGTTCTTTGCTTCTGTAAAGAATCTCAGAGCTTCGAATCCGCCTTCTCGTCCTACACCGGAAGCTTTCACACCACCGAATGGAGTTCTTAAATCTCTCAAGAGCCAACAATTCACCCAAACTATACCGGCATCAATGCGGTCTGCAACACGATGGGCACGTTTTAAATCATTGGTCCAAACGGTAGATGCCAATCCATAAACAGTACTATTTGCCAAGGCAATCGCCTCTTCTTCAGTCTCGAAAGGCTGAATAGTAACCACAGGACCGAAAATTTCTTCCTGATTTGTTCTACAGTTTTGATCAAGACCTTCAATAATTGTCGGAGCAATGAAATATCCGTCCTTGCAATTTCCTTCTAAGATAACTCTTGAACCTCCAGTCAACACCTTTCCGCCTTCTTCTTGGGCGAGTTTGATGTAAGAAAGAATCTTATTCATGTGGGATTCTGAAACGACAGCTCCCATCTTGGTATTAGGGTCGGAGGGATCTCCAACTTGCATCTTGCTCACCTTTTCTACAAATGCTGCCTTGAATTTTTCGTAGATGGGCTTTTGAACTAGTATTCTCGATCCGCACAAACAAATTTGACCTTGATTGGCGAAGGAAGATCTCAAGGTGGTTTTCAGCATATCGTCGAAATCACAATCGGCAAAAATGACATTGGGATTTTTACCACCGAGCTCTAGACTCAGCTTTTTAAACATAGGGGCAGCTACTCGGGCAATATGCTCTCCAGTGACAGTTCCTCCAGTAAATGATATCGCCTTAATCTCAGGGTGAGTGACAATGGCGTTACCTGCCTTTCCGCCCAATCCGTGAACGATGTTAAGCACTCCAGCAGGCAATCCGGCTTCGATGCAAAGTTCCGAAAGCAGGTAGGCTGTGTATGGAGTAATTTCACTTGGTTTGGCGACCACACAATTACCGGCAGCTATGGCGGGTGCTATTTTCCAAGTGAAAAGGTAGAGGGGCAAATTCCATGGACTGATACAACCGGCTATTCCGAAGGGTTTTCTGCTGGTATAATTCACAGCAGTATTTTCCATGATGTGTGCTTCCGAATGGAAGTGCATGATGGCTGTAGCGAAGAAGCGCACATTACTTTCAGCACGTGGAATATCAACAGCTTTTGCGAGGCTGAATGGTTTTCCGTTGTCTTTCGACTCTGCAAGCGCCAATTTATCTTGGTTTTCTCCGATTAAATCGGCCAATTTGCTCAAAATGGCACTTCTTTTTGTGTAGGGAGTGTTGCTCCAAGTAGGAAAAGCGAGCTTGGCAGCAGCAACAGCTTTTTGGATGTCGGATTCGTCTGAATCGGGAATCAGGGAATAGACTTTTCCCGTCGCAGGTTCAACATTATCAAGGTATTTACCAGAAGTTGGAGGGATCAGTTCACCCCCAATATAATTGCGCAATTTTTCCACGATAGGGCATTTTGAGGGAAGAAAGGTACAAAAGGCTGCATTGCTTTCTTCAATTTCGTTTGGTGGTTATCACTAATTGATTAAATTTGCCGTCCAAATTGCCCGATGGTGTAACTGGCAACACGTCTGGTTTTGGTCCAGAAGAGTCCAGGTTCGAGCCCTGGTCGGGCAACTTGAATAAGAGACCCCTTTTCGAAAGAGAAGGGGTTTTTTTGTGGGATGAAAACCCCAATGCACTTCGCTCAGCCCTTCTTCTCCTCAATCCTCATCATCCTTTCTATCCGCATTCGGTGATGCCTTTGTAGAATCACGGGGTAGAGGTTACCAACGATATTGATCAGAAAACACAATCCAGCCAATAGATAGTGTTGGTAGCATAGGAGATAAATTATAGCAGCAGTAACGGCCAAAAATCCCCCAACATGACCAAATTCGCTCTGCTTCGTCTGTATGATTAGGTTTTGCAGTCCATCTTTTCCGCCGGAGAAGAATTTTGCCCTGTTCTTTTTAGATCCCCAGAAAAAAAGCATCAAGCCGCGACGGAAATATTCCACTCCGAGATTCTTGAAAACTGCCTTGAGAACTTTGGGTCTGACAATTCGGTAATAGGATTTCCCGAGTAGCGCATAAAGTTGAAATACAAATCCCGGAAAAGCGAAAACACCTGTTATGAATAGGCAGAGGATGTAAGCCCAAAGCAGGCATTCTAGAAATCCTAGTGACTCAGGGCCATGCTTAGACAGCGAATCCAAGAGCTTTACCGATTGATAAATCAAGAAGACACTCATCAAACTGAATAGCAGTTTCTTCATGACGCCCAAATCCCCTTAAACAACAATGTTTACAATCCTTCCAGGAACGACAATCACCTTTTTGGGATGCTTGCCCTCTAGATATTTCGCAGCGTTTTCATTGGCCAAGACCGCAGATTCCACCTCGTCTTTTCCCATACTCGCGGGAAGCTCAAGTGTAAATCGTGTTTTTCCGTTGAATGATATTGGATAATTCACGCTATCACTGACCAAGTGTTTCTCGTCGAATTCTGGCCAAGATTGGTCACAAACACTGTCTGTATTACCGAGCTTTTCCCACAGCTCTTCCGCTAAATGGGGGGCATAAGGACTCAATAGAATAGGAAGCTGAACGAGAATTTCGCGGGACTTACATTTCTGTTCGGTGAGCTCATTCACGCAAATCATGAGGGTACTTACAACGGTGTTCCAAGAGTAGCGGTTCAGATCTTCGCCGATTTTCTTGATGGTCTTGTGAAGGGTCTTGTAATTGTCTGCACTGGGCTTTTCATCGCTCAGAGACATCGCATCACCATCTCCAGAATAAAACAATCGAGTCGTTTTTCTGAGGAAATTATGAACCCCGTTAATTCCTTTGGTGTCCCATGGCTTGGCTTGCTCAAGTGGACCGAGGAACATCTCGTAACAGCGCAAGGTGTCCGCTCCAAATCGCTCTACCAAGTCATCGGGAGTTTGCACGTTGTACTTGGATTTCGACATCTTCTCAACCTCGCTTCCGCACAAGTACTTTCCGTCTTTATTCAGCTTGAACTCGGCATCGGCAAATTCAGTTCTCCATGCTTTAAATCCATCAATATTCAGCACATCATTGTCTACCAACTCAATATCAACATGAAGAGCTGTCACCTCAAATTCGGATTTCATGTCTTCGGAAACGAAGGTGTTGCTGTCCTTAATTCGGTAAACGAAGCTTGAACGACCGAGAATCATTCCTTGGTTGATCATTTTCTTAAACGGCTCTTCGAATCCGACGGCTCCTCTATCAAACAAAAACTTGTTCCAAAATCTGGAATAAAGCAGATGCCCAGTGGCATGTTCAGCTCCTCCGATATAGAAATCTACCTGACCCCAATAATCGGCCTTGGCCTTGGAGACCAATTCGTTTTCGTTTTTAGGATCCATGTAGCGCAAGAAATACCAACTTGATCCAGCCCAACCCGGCATGGTGTTGTTCTCCATTTGATGGCCTTGGTAGGTCCACGATGCAGCTCTCGCCAAAGGCGGTTCACCACTTTCTGTCGGAAGGTATTTATCTACTTCTGGCAGATTGACGGGCAATTCGTTCTCTGGCAGCAAGTATGGAATATCGTCTTTGTAATACACCGGGAATGGCTCACCCCAATAGCGTTGACGGCTAAAAACAGCATCCCTCAAGCGGTAGTTAATCTTGCCTTCACCAATTCCTTTTTTCTCCAAAGCATCGATACTCTTGGTGATGGCTTCTTTGGCGGACATTCCATCCAAGAAATCAGAATTGAATAAGACAGCATTTTTGTCTTCACAAGCACCTTCTTCAAGGATTGTTCCCTCGAAAATTTGAGGAATCGGAATCCTGAAATGAGAAGCGAAATCGAAGTCTCGTTGGTCACCTGCAGGCACTGCCATTACGGCTCCTGTGCCATAAGATGCAAGAACATAATCACCGATCCAGATTGGAATTTGATTGCCGGTGAAAGGGTGAATGGCATAGGCTCCGGTAAATTGTCCGCTGATGTTTTTAACTCCAGCTTGGCGGTCCCGCTCTGTCTTTGCCGATGTCAGGGTGCGGTACTCTTCAACCTCTTTTTTGTATTCTTCTGTGGTGATTGCTGCCACCAATTTATGCTCTGGGGCCAGCACCATAAAGCTCACGCCGAAAATGGTATCGGGACGTGTGGTGAAGACTTCAATTTTATCTGAATGATCTTTGATGTCGAAGAAAACCTTCGCACCTTCTGATTTACCAATCCAGTTGCGTTGAATTTCTTTGATTGCATCGCTCCAATCCAGCTGGTCTAAATCTCGCAACAAACGATCGGCATAAGCTGAAATCCGCATGCTCCATTGCCTCATGAGTTTTTGCTCGACTGGATGACCGCCTCTTTCTGAGAGTCCATCTTTCACCTCGTCATTGGCTAATACCGTCCCTAAAGCAGGACACCAGTTTACCCATGAATCTGCCAGGTAAGTGAGGCGATAATTCATGAGAATTATTTGCTGCTGTTTCTCGGTAAATGATTTCCAATCGGTGGCTGTAAAATCGCCAACGAAATGTTCTCCAAAGTGGGGGAAGTCTTCTGAATTCAGTGATTTCCACCAGTCATCCTGGACGGAAGCATTCACATTGTAGTTTCCGTTTTCTTCGAATTTGGCAATCAATTCAGCGATGGGTTCTGCTTTGTCGGAATCCAAATTGTACCAAGACTTAAAAATCTCAGCGAAAATCCATTGTGTCCATTTGTAGTAATCAGGACTTGAAGTGCGAACCTCTCTATCCCAATCGTAACAGAATCCTATTTTATCGAGTTGTTCTCTGTAGCGGGCAATATTGCTTTCTGTGGTGATGGCAGGATGTTGACCTGTCTGAATCGCATACTGCTCGGCAGGAAGTCCGAAGGAGTCGTAGCCCATGGGATGCAAGACATTGAATCCGAGGTGGCGCTTGTACCTCGCATAAATATCTGATGCGATGTAACCAAGCGGGTGACCGACGTGCAATCCAGCACCTGAAGGATAGGGGAACATGTCGAGCACATAGTACTTTGGCTTGTCTGGATTTTCATCCACCTTATACGTCTTACGCTCTTGCCAACGCTTTCTCCAGCGTTTTTCTATATCGAGAAAATTGTATTCCATAATGTACTGATTATGCGCCAAGCGCGATAATTTCAGGACGCGAAGTTAAGGAATACCGAGGGAAGGAAAGGGGTGATTACCAGGCTTTGAACAAATCTTCGATTTCATCTTCTCCAACGATAAAATGGTGGGCGTGCAATCCAGCCTTTCTAGCACCTTCTACATGTCGGATGGTATCGTCGATGAAGAGGGTTTTTGTAGGATCTAGCTTGTGGTTTTTGAGGAGCTCGTGGTAGATTTCTACATGAGGTTTCCGCATTCCCATTTCGTTGGAGTAGTAGATTTTTTCGAAAGACGAGCGGAACAATTCTATGCCCATGCTTTGATCTATAATGTCTTCGAAAGCCTCAACATGCAGAGCGTTCGTATTGCTTAAGAGGAAAGTGCGGTACTTCTCTTTCAGTGATTTTACTTTTTCAATTCTTGCTGTTGGGATGTCGAGTAGAATAACATTCCAGGCATTGAGTAATTCCTCGTCAGTAACAGGCTTATCAAAATGGACTTTTAATCCGCTGATGAATTCTTCTTTGGAGATGCTGCCGATTTCGAGTTCATCGAAAAGTCCGTCTTGTTGAGATTGGGAATAAACTTGATCGAAGTTTTTCATCCCCAGCGCTCTAAAAGCTGCAATGGGCATGGTGTAATCGATATTAAAGAGCACGCCTCCAAAATCGAAAATTATGTTTTCAATGTCTTTTGGATTCAGATTAATCTGACTCATTTCTTATAAATCCAACCGGAAAGGTCTTTGTTTTGAATGTCTTTGAGGGCTTTTTTCGCAGAGCTGCGGGAATTATGAGCTCCATAAGCTACAAGATGCAATCTGCCTCGCATTCCAATTTCCGCCGCATCGTAGCCTTTGGATTGAAGATCTTTCACCAATCCTTTGGCATTGTCTTCCATTTCAAATGCACCAGCAATTACGAAGTAGAGTCCAAGTGAAGAAGCCTTTAATTCAGGAGTGCTTGGGATTTTAGCCTCTTTCAAGCGCACCGAGATACCCTCATCTGAAACGGCATCTTTCTCAAAATCGAAATTTAGGACGTACACGTCTGCGGAATTTGCAATTGCAGTTTCAAGCTGAGTTGAATTCTCTTCTGTTTCCATTGAGATAGCTTCGCGCTCTAGCAGCGGCTGATATTCAGCGGAAGCATTGAAAGAACTGAATGGATTCAGACCGGCAAGATCAAACTGATGCCCCGAACTGAATACATCTTGAAACAAGAAAATGCTCACCAAAGCCAGTGGCAAGGCAACAGCTGCTGCTCCGACCCACCAAGGTGATTTCGTTGATTGCTTTTGGGTGATTGGGATGACAGGAGTTTCAACAGTCTCCACTTCCATAATTTCTGGAAGGGGAATGTTTTGCAATCCAAAAGAACTGCTTAAAAAATTAGTTTCCTGGTTTGGAATAAACTGCAAATTCTTCTGGGAATCGAAGTACAACGCGCCTACAGCTTCTATTTCTAGTCGCTTGCCATTGTCGAGTGCCGATTTATAATCACGCACTGTTTTATCGATGTAAACAAGAGCTTCTGTATATGAGATGCCCTCTTTTTCAGCGATGTAGTTAGCGATAACTCCATCGTTTCTGAGCAACATTTTGTTGAAGGAAATAGATTTTGAAGGCGGACAAATCACGTTCAATCTTGGGTGGATGTGCGCCGACTTGTAATTGGCGATGAATCCCCCAAAATCTGGAACAATAACGCAGTCATGCTCATGAAGCAACTCTGCTATGCTCGATTCCATCTTCTTTCCACTCATACTGCGAAAATACAGCAAATCATTGAAGGATGGAAGGGCAAACATCCAAAAAGAGCTATTGAATGTTGATGGACTGTGCTATTTCTTTCTAAACCAGAAAGAACCGCCGTGTTTTTCTACATTATTCAAGTTCGGGTGATTCCAGAAAGGCTGGAGAATGGAGGACAATTCCTTGTCTTTAGAAACGAAAAAGTTCGGCATGAGGATGTCGAATTTCTCAGGAGCAGCCAAGAGGTAGAAAGCCAATCCATACTGCTCATTGTAGGCCCTGTCGCACATGTATTGAGGATAATCGTAAGGCAGATAGATGTCATGAATATGTATGATTACCCCCGGTTTCACCTGCGGCAAGGTCTCCATGAAGAAGACCATAGCATCAGAGTTGGGCAAGATGACATGAGAATTATCAATGAATAGGACATCTCCCGATTGTAAATCTGAGATGAGGTCTTCCTCAATATCTTCAAATCTTTTACGAATGACTCGGTCAGAAATAGCGTCTATTTCAGCTCTTGGATAAGGATCAACAGAGATTATTTCAGTGCCTGGACTCTTTTCGGATTTCGCTTTGAAGGCTACCTTGGTCGAGTTTCCAGAGCCGACTTCCAGGTATTTTGATGGCTTGTATTTTGCAATGATCGCATAGATGCCGATGATGTCTAATCCGGGCAGAAATCCATTGTTCCAATGCGGAGCGGTAGCATCTTGGGTTTGGGTGATGGCATGAAGATTTTCCGAGTAGCTTAAAATGTCATGTAGAAAATTGAGATAGGTCGGTCGGTTTGCGTTGACAATCTCGTACAACCTACTGTGAGTCTTAGAATGATCGAAATTTAAGGAGTCGCTATCAGCATAGCGGGGTTTCATTTCGACGGGAAATTCAATGTCGATAAGTTGATGGCCTTTGATGATAGATTTAAGAATAGATTTCGTTCTTTTTATCATTGAAGAATACCAACTACTAATTGATACGCTTCAATGATGGATTACCCTACTGAATGTAGTTTAATATCATTACTCTATTTCTATTTCGTAAACAACTCCTTGAATATCATTCAATGGAAAAGGAATATCGTTTTGCCCATAAGGAGCCATCGGCCACCAGCTGTGGTCGTGCCACTCTTGGGTAACAACAGCTTTCATTTGGTTGTCGGGAATTTTGGAATGGGTATGGTCCATGTACCCAATAACTTTCAAATGTTGTTTGTCGGGTCCAATTCTCCAAATAATACGTTCCGGTTGCCAATCAATTTGGTAGAGCATCACGGCACCTACAGTTTCGTCGTGTGGATTTTCGTATTTCGAGCTGAGGGCTTTGTACCAAGTGTTCCAGCGGTGATGCTCCATCAATAAATCACCGTAGGTTCTTTCAATGGCTCCCACACTGAAGTTTTCAGGATCTTTACAGGCGAGATCCCAATTGGTGCAGGCAACAATCAAGTTGCGGTTGTTCTCCGGTTGATCTTTTGGGTAATTCTCATCATCTCGATACGACGAAATGGGCCAGTGCTTTCCCGTTTTTACAATTTCAATATCTATTTCAGAATAGGAGGTACTTTCAATCCGCTCTTCTGTATTGCCCATGTGGATTTTATCGATGTACCCACTGTCCTCACAGACGTCTCTATTGTTCCAAGCATTGTCATCTTGGTAGAGCAGCCAAAAGGCACAGGTCAACCCGTTCCAGACCCCGTCAGTGCTTAGCATTTCAGGGAATTTAATTTTTGCAGTGAATCTTCCGTAACTGAATCCGATTCTGGTGTTGATTCCTACATGTTGTTTTTTTGGAGTTTCAGAATCTCCATTCCCCGGGTTTACCAATTGAATTCCCTTTTCAGTTTCGTCGTAGAAGACAGTTCTACACGGGATTTCAGCATTTTGAACGAAATCTAGAATTCGGCTGGTTCCAACTGTTTCATCTCGATTTTTGTAGAATTCATCCTTGCTGTAATTGTCGCCAGTGACATCATAAGTCAGAGGAATGTTCTCCAAATTGAAATGCCTATCGATGTGGTGGAAGTACTGTTCGAAGTGGGCTGTTCTTCTGAATTCGCTGCTTGTGCCGCATTGATCCAAATCAATTAAAGAGTCAGCAATGAAGAGGTCAGCAGCATATTTATCGACATAGATTCCTTTTTCGCCACTCAGTTTTGCTTTTACGTTTAAAACTTGCTTGGCTGTGGTGGCTAAGACCTGATCTTCTGACTGCGTTTTGAAGTAGGCGAAAGGATTGTAGAAATCTCCGACAATGCTATCTTTTCGGGAGATGTTTTGAATGGAAGCAGGAATCGATGCTAGTCCTTTTTCGGTGCAGACTACGAGCATGAATTTATAATCACCCGCTCTTGGATTTCTTTTCCAGCGATTATTGACATCTCCTTTTTTATGGGAGTCGCGGATGATCCAAATGACATCCCGCATCAATTGTTCTTCGGTTGGAATACTATTCAATTCCGCTTTTTTCCGAATCTGCTCCATCCATTCTGGATTGAACGATGCCTCTGCTTTTTTAGCTTGAATTTCTTCCTCCGTTATGACTTGGGCCTCACCATCGGCACCGTAGTAAATCCCTTCGTTTCTGGGGTTTCCGACGATTCTAAAAACGTCTTGAATGTCTAGCTTGGCATTGTTTCCAGGAATAAGAGCTGTCCTTCTGAATCCCTCTTCTGCACTTTCCCAGCTGCCATAAAAGTTCTTTGCGGCCTTTAAATTATAATCCTTAGCATCGTTTAATTCAGGAAGCTTATAACTCTCGTTTTGGTAATAGAGTTTGTAGAAATAGACTTCTTCTTTTTCGGAATTATTGATGATGTTGAAGCTAAATTGAAATTTGGTTTGTCCACCGTTGTTTGGAATTACAATTCCTGATTGAACCACTTCATCCAGATTCATTTGCAATGACAAGGTATCTGAAGACTCGAAGTTCGAGGTAGGAGAGAATCCATCCACTTGAAACGAGATTTCAGGTTTACAGCCAAAGAGAATTGCAGCGGTCAAGAAGAGTAAACAGGCTCTATTCATTAGAATTCAAATCAGTCGCTAAAAATAGCATTTTGAAATGAGACTAGATACTCAGCGAGGCAGGAGGCTAGAACTTAATTTTAGCAATCTTATCGTGGCTTTCGCTCAGCTGCATGAGAGCCGCACTTCCGTACCAAGGGTGTAATTCCATCACCAAACTTCCCGCTTTAATCGCCGGGTCGGTTGCGGTAAGTGCCTCTGCTTCCTCTATTGATGTTACATTAAAGATGTAGATGCCTCTCAGTTCACCATTGTCTAAAAATGGACCAGCTACTACTAATTCACCTGCTTCAGCCATTCTTGAGATGTTGTCCATGTGGGCTTTTTGCAGCGCATTTGCCGTTTCTTGGTCTTTGCTTCTGTTGGGGCCAGCTTTCAAGAATGCCATTACGTATTGCTTCATTCCATAGTCATCGGCACCCAGTTGCTGGGCGAGGAGGCTGTCGAATTCAAGGATTTCGGTTTGACTTTCCTCAATGGCTGCTGGAGGGCTGCTTTCATTGGGAGAGCATGAGAAGAGGAGTCCAGTTAAAAGAGCGATTCCGAAAATAGATTTTAGAAAGTTCATATCAGGGTCTTTTTTCAATTTCTAGTGTAATTTTGCCGCTTGGTAGTATACTAACCCGTGAAGTCCTATTGATGAAAGGTTGAGGGACTATCAAATCAATGCTAAAATAACACAAGGATATTCTTAAAAAAAGAAACCAGCACATTCCACGGTTTTAAAGTTGAACAAATGCAAGTTTTCGCGGGTTTAATTCAGTTTAAAGCAACAGAAACTCTAAGTGGAAAGAGCCAATTCAGTAGATAAATAATGAAGTACATCATAACAATCGCATTCTTTTTCCTCATAGCTTCCACAGCACTTCAGGCACAGGTAAAACACACAATTTCTGGAACACTTTCCGATTCTACTACAGGGGAAACCCTTATTGGAGCATCGGTTTATGTGACTGAGCTTAAATCTGGTGTCGCCACCAATGTGTATGGATTTTACTCCTTGAGTATTCCTGCTGGGACTTATACCATTGAGTTCAATTACATTGGATACAATAAAATAAGCAAGACGCTTAACCTCGATAAGAATGTCAAAATCGACTTAGAATTGGAGCCTGCATCCGAATTGCTGAATGAGGCAGTAATTATTTCCGAAGCACAAGATGAGAATGTCCGATCTACTCAAATGAGTGTCAATAAAATTGCCACCAAAGAGCTGGAAACTATCCCTGTAATATTGGGTGAAAAGGATGTTATTAAAACCATCCAGCTGTTACCGGGAATCAAGTCTTCAGAAGGGGGCGGTGGTTTCTTTGTGCGCGGAGGGAGTGCTGATCAGAATTTGCTTCTTCTCGATGAAGCCCCTGTCTACAACGCCTCTCATTTACTGGGATTCTTTTCTGTATTCAACTCTGATGCGATTAAGGATTTAACCATCTACAAAGGACATATCCCTGCAAAATATGGAGGAAGGGCTTCTTCAGTTCTTGACATCACCATGAATGATGGGAACAGTAAAAAGACCACTGTGAGTGCTGGAATTGGACTTATTTCTTCACGGGCGACGATCGAAGGACCTATTGTTAAAGACAAAGGCTCTTTTATAATTTCCGGTCGAAGAACTTATTTAGATCTCTTTTTGAAATTATCAAATGACGATTTAATCAATCAATCTCAACTGTATTTTTATGATCTCAATGCGAAAGCGAGTTATCGTTTGGGAGAAAAGGACAGGATTTTCGTGTCGGGATATCTCGGTAGAGATAAGTTCGGATTTGCAGATGTCTTCGGATTCGACTGGGGAAATGTAACCTCCACCTTACGCTGGAATCACCTTTTTAATGACAAGCTTTTCTTGAACAGCACCGTCCTCTTTAGCGATTACAATTATGATGTAAATATAGGCGGAGATGACGATGAGCAGGATGGTTTCCTTATTAAATCAGCCATTCAAGATTATAGCATCAAGGAAGATTTCACCTATTACCTAAGTCCAAAACATACCCTTGAATTTGGATTGAACGGCATCTATCATAGGTTCGTCCCGGGTGAGATTTTACCCCAGTCAGAGGCAGTCATTAATGAGTTTCGTTTGCAAAAGAAATATGCTTTAGAAGGAGCGGTTTACATCAGTGATGATATTATAGTAAATGATAAAATAAGTGTCAACACTGGATTGCGTTATTCTTATTTTTCTCAAATGGGTCCCGGCGATATCTACACCTACGATGAAGACGGTGATGTTACAAGTGCAGAAAGCTTTGATAGAGCGGAAGTCGTTAAAGATTACGGAGGATTAGAACCTCGGCTGGGAATCACCTATATATTGAACGATCAGAGCAGCGTTAAGGCATCGGCCGGTCGTAATAGACAATACCTGCATTTGGTATCGAACAGCACATCCGGAACCCCAATTGATTTGTGGATTCCAAGTAGCAACAATGTGAAGCCACAAATTGCCGATCAATATGCCCTGGGTTATTTCCGCAATTTCAAGGAAAACGCCTATGAGTCATCGGTAGAGGTTTACTACAAAGACATGCAGAACCAGGTGGATTATAAGACTGGGGCTCAACTCATCTTCAACGAAAATGTAGAATCTCAATTGCTTTTTGGACGGGGATATTCCTACGGAGTTGAGGCTTTTGTGAAAAAGAAAAAGGGACTATTTACCGGATGGTTGAGTTATACTTGGTCAAAGACAGAGCGTAAATTTGACGGCATCGATAACGGTGAAGCCTACTCTGCAAGTTGGGACCGCACCCACGATTTAGCCTTGGTTGGCATGTATCAACTTACGGAGAAATGGACGCTCTCTGCTGCCTTTGTTTATCAGACAGGAAATGCCATTACCTATCCAATAGGTAAATATGAAATCGACGATGAAACAGTTTTTCGTTATGGAAAAAGGAATGCGGACAGGCTGCCAGATTACCACAGGCTTGATCTCGGAGCAACGAAGAAAATCAAGAATACCGATAAGTTTGAGTCTAGTTTGACATTCTCACTTTACAATGCCTACGGTCGAAAGAATGCTTTTTCTGTCAATTTTAGGGAGAATGAAGATGACCCCACTCAAACTGAAGCGGTGAAAATTACCCTATTCACCTTTGTGCCATCAATCACCTATTCAGTCAAATTCAAATGATAACGAAAATGAAAAATAAGTTTTTACTATTGTGCGGAATTGCATTGACATTGATGTCTTGTGAAGAAGTTATCATTTTAGATTTTAACGATGCAGAGCCTAAGCTGGTCATTGAGGCATTCATTACCAATGAGGCAGGCCCTTACCGCGTAGAGCTCAATGAATCAGCTCGTTTTTATGACGATAGCGTTTTTCCGCCGCGCACCGGGGCCTATGTTGTGATAGCGGATGATCAGGGCAACAGCGACATCCTAACAGAAGTTGAGGCTGGAGTGTATTTAACAAGCACCATCCATGGACAGCCGGGTGTGACTTATACTTTGACTGTTGAGTCGGAAGGAGAGACGTATACAGCTTCATCGACCATGCCAAGCACTTTGGTTCCCATCCAATCATTGAATGTTAGGTATGAGGAGAATCCCGGTTTTTTCGACCCGGGCTATTACGTGGGTGCCACCATTCAAGATCCTGAAGAATTGGGCAATACCTACCGTTCCTTGTTCTTTCAGAATGGGGAGGCCTATGTTTCAACCGATGACGATGGAAACGAAACGGACACAGATAGAAATTTCTATTTGGATGACGATAAATTCTGGAATGGAAACGAAGTCGACTTAGAATTCTTCAAGCCCGTTGAACTGGGAGACACCATAACTGTTGAATTACATCACCTCGATCCGCAAACCTATGACTATTACCGCACCCTGGTTGACGCGATTAATGGAGGGGGAGTAGCGCCATCTGATCCACTTTCAAATTTCGGTGATCAGGCCCTAGGTTATTTTGGGGCATTTAGTGTGAGTCGCATGGAAGTGGTGGTGGAGTAAATCGGTCGAGTGATAAAGCATTAAGAATGTTATAGGCTGTCCAGAAAGCCGAATAAATTGTTTAACTTATTAAATGTGAGTGAATTCGGAAGGCAATGCCTTGTTGATAGTCTGCAGTCACAACGGGCAGATGTAAAGCTTGATTACTATGAATTCATATATTAAAATACTTATTCCGATAGTTTTTCTACTTGCTTCTTGTGAGCAATTTGATTACAGTCAATACCAAGTGTTGAGTTCTGATTATAGTGACATCAATCAAAAGAACATAAATAGATTTATTAATATAGAAAAAGACACAGTTACTTTGGCGGTAATTGGTGATACTCAGCGCTTCTATAATTCTACTCGGAGCACTATTGCTAAAATTAACGCTACTCCAGATATTGATTTTGTGGTTCATTCAGGAGACTTGGTTGATTTCGGTACCCAAGATGAATTTGAGTGGATGCATGAATTGCTTTCCACCATGAACTATCCCTATGTGGCGGTGGTTGGCAATCACGATTTGATAGGCAATGGAGATGAAATTTACAGGATGATGTACGGTCCGGATAATTTCAGTTTTACCTTCAATAGAAATAAGTTTATTTATTTAAACACAGTTTCAAGTGAAGATAATAATGTGCCTGATGTGGCTTGGATAGAGCATGAGCTTTCAGATACTAGCAACTATGACCATGCAATAATCGTAAGTCACGTTTCTAATTTGCACGGTGATTTTAATTCCGAAAAAAAGGCCTGGTTTGAGGATGCGTTGCGGAAATATGAAAAGGTGATGCTGAGTATTAGCGGTCACAATCATCAGTTTAGTTTCTGGACACCGGAGCCCGATGGAATTTCATATATGACCACATCTAGCACTACTTTTGAAAAGTTTGTTTTGGTAAAAATTTGGGAGAGCGGATTTTCATATGAAATTATAGAATGATGAAAGCGCTTCGACTAATGATTATTGGTGTTTTCTTGAGCGGGGCTCTTTCCGCCCAGGATGCAGATGCTGATTCAGTCAGAAAATGGTTTGTGCCCAGCAGTGCCCGAGTGCAATTTGCAGGGAATATTGGGATGTTGTCCATCGGCCCTGGGTGGAGCTTTTTAAACAACAGAATAGATGTAGAATATTCAATGGGTTATGTCCCAAAATTTGAAGCTGAAGAAGCTATTTTCATTCATGCGTTAAAAGGAATCTATACTACTCCCCTACAAATTAATTTATCGAAATTGAAAATCAAGCCTGTTTCGGTTGGTGTTGCCATTTCCCATACGTTAGGGGATCAGTTTAATAAATACCAAAGATCCTCTCAATTTCCTCCCCGCTATTACTGGTGGGTAGTTCCCTATCGATTCGCATTTGTTTACCGTGCAGAAGGGGAGCTTAACATTGATAGTAAGTTCTTGAAAGGGATTGGCTCATACTTTGAAGTTAGTATTTGGGATTTATCCATTTATAATTATAGTGCTAACGAAAATGGCTCATATATTAATTTTACCGATCTCTTCACTTTTGGAATTGGGACTAAGATTTATTTTTGAGATCTTGATCATTCTGTAGGCTTTCCAAGAAAGCTATGAAATTGCGTTTTCTATTAATTCAAGAGCCATGAATTCGAAAGTGTCAGTGCTTAACTAGCTTTTTTAGCTTTTCTATATCCGAGAGCTGGTAGCTAAGGCTTTTCCCATCTTTAGTCTTTATTAAAAGTCCTTTATCTTCAAGTTCGGTTAAATCTCTGCTGGCTGTTTGACGAACGATATCATGTCTTTTCGAATAATCTGTAATTGTAATCATGGAATTGGGTTTCAAAAGTAGAAATCCGAGTAATTCAGATTGTCTTTTACTGAACCCTTTATCAATAAGTATGGACATGAATTTTGTAGCCTTCATTCTTTGGTCACGTTTTTTGTCTCGATAATCAACGAGATTTTGGAATGCAACCCTCAGGCTTTTCATCGAATAAATGATGAAGTAGGTCAGGTCGTTCTGATCTAATTCAGTATATAAAAAAGCTTTGTCGTAACTCGTTCTCGATTCTAATATTGCCTTTGAGATTGAGATGTGTCGTAGAAGGGAATAACCTTTTTTGATTAGAAACCAATAGTATAAGGCTCGTGCGGTCCTGCCGTTTCCGTCCCCAAAAGGATGGATGTATCCTATCAGAAAATGAAGAATGGATGCTTTGAGTATTGGATGTATAAAGTCATCTTCATTATTAATAAATACTAATAGCTGTTCAACAAGTCCATTCACTTCTGGGAATTTCGGTGCTGTAAAAGCGATATCTCCGGTGATGAGATCCTTGACATAGATTGGATGATCTCTGAAATTTCCAGCATATCTGCTCGCGTCAGTATTCGAAGTCATCAATTCATGAATATCAATAATGAGTTGAACTCCTAATGGTTCTTTGAGGCGAGTAGTGATTTCCCTTATTGCTGCATAGTTATTGAGTATCATTTGTTCCGATTCATTTCTCGGTCTTCGCCCAGTTTTTAGCAATTCCAGTGCTACTCGTGTTGTTGTGGCTGCTCCTTCTATTTGTGAAGAAGCAATAGCCTCTTCGATTAATGAAGTTTTAAAGTACTCCTCTTGGTCTTGAGGAGAAATAGAATCTTTGTACAATCCACCGATTAGCTTAAGATCGAAAAGGTGAAGCTCTTTTTGGATAGAACTGGTAATGTTGTAATGAAAACTATGCTCTCCTAAAGTCAAATGCTTGGCAGAAATTGAACGGTGTAGCTTGATGATCTCCCAGGTTGTTTTTGGAGATCTAAAAGGTATGTCAGGTCTTCGTTTTAGTTCGCTCCAAAACCAGTAATTGCTGTCAGTTTCATGTATGAAACTGAGACAATCAACCTTTTTTATAGATTCAAAGTACTTCGAATAATCAGATTTGAACTTTGGAGGAGATTCAATCTTCATGTTACAACGTGTTAAAAAGCACAACTAATGTAACACATTATAACATGTGCTGAACCTTTTTTATCAAAATTGACCGAGGTCATTCACTTATAACTTAGAAAGGGAAATAGGTCTTAATCAATTCACCACAAACTTCCCAGCTCCTACCAAATTCCCTTTTCGTCTCACCATAAAGAAGTAAATCCCTGCATTCAATGTGCTGCAATCGACATTTATTCCGCGGTCGCTGTAGTTCACAGACGGGATTAACTTGTTTCCTGAGGCATTGAAAATATGAATTTTATCTCCGTTCTGACCTGCATTTGCTAGCTCGATGAATCCAGAATTTTCAACCGGGTTTGGACTCATTTGAAGCTTGGCGATTCTTGGGGCAGATGCGTTATAAACGGAAGTGATGCCGGAGCAATCCATAGTCGTAGATCCGAGCTGTAGAAAAACATCATCGAAATAAGAATCATTGTCTAAGCCCACACTTCGAGTGCCTTTCATTTCGAATAGAATGGTTCTGGTTTGCGCTGGAATTTCAACCGTTGAACTGTGGAGGGTCCAGGTGCTGATGAGTGATGAGATGTATTCTGTCTCCTCAAGTAGCAATTCGTTTTCATCGAAGAATAGCAAGCGCATTTCGGGTAAATCGGAGCCGCTATAATTCGACATATATCCACCGAACTTGGCAGAATAAACTTCGGCATCAATAGAATCTAAATACGCCGAAACATCAACGCTCTGAATTACTCTGCCCACTTCACTGTGATCGCACAATCCACCTACAGCGAAGTATTTATCTCCTGAATTTGGAGCGATGCCGTCGCAGTTTCCGTCGGTCTGTGCTTCAACAACCCCTTCGGTAATTTCCCATTGGTCTAGGTCATTCTCTGCCCCTGGATTGATCAATAGATTCCCTGAAAAACTAGATTCAGCCGTTTCAAATGCTGCAACCTCCGACCATTCGCTCCAGTTCAATTCCTTGTCGCGGTACCTCACCCTCCACCAATACGTCATGTTGTTGGCCAAGTTCAGCATTTCTTCGTCCGTCAAATCATCATCAACTTGGGTATCAACTTCCGAATACCAGTTTTCAAAGTTCTTCCAACTTTCAGCCGTCAAAGTCGAGAAATCATTCTCTACAGCCGTCACTTGCCAATGACTTTGACCGTGAGTTGCCTGTCCATTTTGTGTGCTGAATTCATCCGCTTTCAAAATGACGCAATCTGGGGGGATGCTAATTCCGACAGGATATTCCGGGGTAGGCGTATCGATGATTGTCGGATTTCTCCGCATCACAATACTGTCGTTCAAGGTGTAAGGAGTGACGACATCTTGATCGCCGATGGAGTAGTGTTTTACCGTAACTCGCGGGTCATCGTCGGCAGTGATTTCCACCGATACAAATCCGTAATCGTCAGTAGACACCGCGTACTCGTCATAATCGAAGTTGGGGAATTCGCCCCAGTTGTCGATGGCGCCACCCGCAGTTGCCGCGTTAATCATCAGGTGCTTGTGGTCTCTAGAATGACCTCTAGAATACGCGTGGGTATGTCCAAAAAAGTGAATGCTCGGCTTTTCGCAAGAAGTAGAAAATTGCTCCAGTCGAGTGATTACCGCTCCGGTAAATCCAGACTCTCCCGGTGTCCACAATTCAGAATGGTGGGGATGGTGAAGCTGGGCGAAAACGAAATCGATGGAATCTGCCGAGCAAGTTTCGTCCAAGACCACTTGCAGCCAATCCAGTTGTTCTTGCGTGTTAAACGGAGAGTTAGAATCCATTCCTATGATTCTCACATTCCCATAATCCTTGTGCCACCAGCGCTCTTCAAATCCGGGAGTTCCGTTTTCAGGAAGTTTGAAATAGTTGAAGTAGTAGACCGTATTGTTCTCGTGGTTTCCCAGGACAGGATATACAGGCACCTGACTGAAAAGATCAGCGGCAGGATCGAAGAATGTTGTTTCCCAAGAGCCATAATTTCCGCCCGTTTGAACCAAGTCCCCGGGAATAATGACCAGTCCGAGGTTATCGATAAGCTCACCGCCAATTTCATTTTCCAGGTAGGAGATCACCCCGTCGTGCACCACATCTTCGAACTTGTTTGGCATCAACCAATCTTGCTGCATATCACTCATAGCCACCATACGAAATGACTTATGGTCAGAAGCAAAGGGAGGCGTTTTGAAGCTGTAGATTTCAGATTCCGCCTCTCCAGTAATTACCTTGTAGTAGTAGGTCGTGAATCGCTCCAGCTCTGTCAATTGAACGGTATGAATTTCCGCCGTCCCCACATGAGTCTCCGAGATTCCAGCCGTCGAATTCCCCAGTGCGTTTGTCAATCCCCATTCAACGATACTCTCTACCCCAGAATCTGTTTCCCACAAAATATAGATGGAATTGGGCAGGGCATCTTGAAGGTAGGGTTGAACTTTAATGTTCTGCGCCTGGCAAATGGATGCTGAGAAAAGGAATAGGGCGAGAAGGGAGATGTTGAGGTGCTTCATAAAAACGGCTGTGTGAATGAGGGCAAAGTACGAAATGTGAGGGAGAAATACCGTGAAGGATGCAGAACGGAGGGAGGGATGTGCTGGTGGGCGGGGGATTGGGGTTGGTTGGGGATGGATTGAAAAAAAATCGAACTTTAGGTATTTC
>Ga0222689_1000240_pt1 | contig 20112 bp, 23 predicted proteins | sample AntAcemetage1231_FD_179838 | JGI IMG/M metagenome (GOLD analysis project Ga0222689, IMG submission 179838) | Saline water microbial communities from Ace Lake, Antarctica - #1231 | ecosystem: Environmental > Aquatic > Non-marine Saline and Alkaline > Saline | place: Antarctica: Ace Lake...
TGTTCGCGCAACTCGAACGGCTGTCGGACGAGGATCTGGACGATGCGCAGATCGAAAAGGAGGCGAAGCGCGGCGAGGCGATCGTCGGCGTTGCCGACAAGATCATCCGAACGGCCGGGCTACAGATCGAGGCGGCCAAGCTGGCGGCGGAATACGGATCCAATCCCGAGCCTTACCTGCCGCAGATCGAGGCGAAGCCGGCCCGCACTTGCGACAAATCATGAGAGGCAAGCCGATCGCATACAGCGAAACGGAAATGCGCTGGCTTGAAGAAAACCGCATGTTGGTGATCAGCGACTATCACAGGGCCTTTTGTGTCGCATTCGGCCGGGAAGATGTTACAGCGGGGCACCTGCATGCGCTACGCAAGCGCAAGGGCTGGAAGACGGGTCGTACCGGGCTCTTCGAGAAGGGCAGCGTTCCGGCCAACAAGGGCAAGCCATGCCCGCCCGGCACAGGCGGCCGTCACCCCAATGCCCGCGCCACCCAGTTCAGAAAAGGCCATGGGCGAACCGGCGTCGCCGCCAAGGTTTACAAGCCGATCGGCACCGAGCGCATCACCAGGGATGGCTATCGCGAGCGCAAGATACACGACGGGATGCCGCTGCAGTCACGCTGGCGCGCCGTCCACCTGATCGAATGGGAAAGGGAGAACGGACCCATCCCGGACGGCTACGCGCTCAAATGCCTGGACGGCGACAAGGCCAACACCGCGCCATCGAACTGGGAGGCGATCCCGAGGTCCATGCTTCCGCGCCTGGCTGGCGGTAGCCACAAGCAATACGTCCCCTACGATTCTGCCCCCGATGAATTGAAGCCGGCCATATTGGCAGTCGCGAGGATCGAGCAGGCAGGCCGTGCCCGCCGCAAGGGCAAGCGCGAGGTCGATTCGCAAAGGAGAGCACGATGACCGCAATTCTGAAACCGGAAGACCTGCCCGCGCCCGACACGCTCATCACCTATGCCGACGGCAGCGTCGGCGCGCTGATGTTCCATTATCTGACCGAGGGTATGAACGCGGGGCACGTCGCGACCCAGGAAGGCTTCGAATGTCAGTACAAGACAATGTACGACGAGTTACGCGAAGACGACCCAATCTATCGCGATTATTTCGATGGCGACGGAAACCGCTGGCGGAAAGAATGGAATCCGGAACCGCCCGCAGGCTGGCAGCTCGGCGCCAAATATGACACCGAGGACGGGCCGATGGCGATGTTCATCAGGAAGAAAACCTGATGGGCGACAAAACCAAAATCCAGTGGTCCGATGCGACACTTTTTGGCGAATATTTACCTCGGCGATGTCGTGTCTGCCGGCAGGTCAAGGAAGTGCGAGAATTCAATGTCGACAATTCTCGAAACGATGGCCATGGATACGTTTGTCGATCATGCCGGGCAGTCAATAACACTGGTGTTCCAAATTCCAGAGAACGCCATGCCAAGCGTTTGTTAGGCCAGGCGTGGTGCCGCAACTGCAATGATTGGCTCCCTCTCGTCGATATGAGCAAGAACGGCCTTTGCCGCGCCCACCAGCGCGAGGCCGACCGTGAGCGATATGCGAACGACGCGGCACATAGAGAGCGCCGCAGGGCGCATGCGTCGGAGCGAAAGCGGGGAGTGGAGCGGGTTCCTGCCGAGGCCAAGGAAATGCTGCTCGAACTCTTTGATGGCGGCTGTGCCTATTGCGATCAATCGGCGGACACTTGGGACCACGTCGTTCCTGTATCCAAAGGTGGGAAGACGGTTCCTGGGAACATCCTGCCCAGTTGCGTGGTCTGCAACAGCTCAAAGAGGGCCCGCGATATGGAAAAATGGCTCACATCCACAGGAAGATATTTGAGGCCATATGCCGTCGAATATCTGACAATGTTTCAGGTGCTCTGATGGCGGGAAAATCAAAAATTGAATGGTGTACAGATACATGGAACCCGATCGTCGGTTGCTCGATCGTCTCGCCCGGCTGCACGAATTGCTACGCCATGGGCCAGGCCGAACGCATTGTCCGCATGGCGAAGGGCGCCCGTAAGAAATCCCACTATGCCGGCACGACGGAACTGGTCAAAGGCAAAGCCGTATGGACCGGCAAGCTCGCCCTGGCGCCCGAGCATATCCTGACCGCGCCGCTGCGTTGGACGAAGCCGCGCAGGATCTTCGTGAACTCGATGGGCGACCTGTTTCACGAGGATGTGCCCGACGGCTGGATCATGCACGTATTCGACGTCATGTGGAATTGCCCTCAGCATACGTTCCAGATCCTAACCAAGCGCCCCGACCGGATGCGGGCTTTCATGGAAAAATGGACCGACCTCAACGGCGAGAATTTTGATCCAAAGTTGGTTCGGGGACCGGAAGAAACGCGCAAGGCGCATCCGAGCGGACGCGGGCAACTATTCGCGGCCTACCTCGACACCCTCCTCGAACGTTCAGGCGGAACTATCCCCGACGGCGCCGCGTGGCCGACATTCGACTGGGCAGGCGGCATGATCATGTGGCCGGACTTTCCACCCAACGTCTGGCTTGGCGTGTCGGCCGAGCGCCAGAAAGAGGCCGACGAGCGGATACCCGATCTGCTCATGACGCCGGCGGCGATCCGGTTCGTCAGTTGTGAGCCGCTGCTCGGCGGCATCGATCTGACCGCTATCCGGTTCCACGACGAAGATGATGTTGAAATACGTATAAACGCCCTGACCGCCGAAGCGTGGGTCGAAGACAGCCTCAGCGGCTCTGCCTATACCAATGAAGCTGATGGCAACACCCGACTCGACTGGGTCATCGTCGGCGGAGAGAGCGGCAAGAACTCTCGCCCGATGCACCCCGACTGGGCCCATTCCCTGCGCAATCAGTGCCAGGCCGCCGGCGTCGCCTATTTTCACAAGCAAAACGGAAGTTACGAGGTTATCTACGATCGCGGCCATGATGATCCCGACTGGCGCAGGTGCGACGTCGTCGAACGTAAAGACCCGAAGGGACGATGGTTAAACTTGGAAGGCGGTCACGGCTTTCACGGCGAGCGCGTCGTCTATGCCGTCCCGAGAAACAAGATTGCTGCCGGCCGACTGCTCGACGGTCGCGAGTGGAACGAGTTTCCGTTGACCCGGGAGACGTTCTGATATGGCCGGCCCCGCCACCACAGGCCTCGCCGCCGACTTTCGCGCCCGCATCGGCGATCTCGGCGTCCGCGTCCCGGTCAAGGCCGATCGCGAGCAGCCCGGCTACATCATCGGTGCCGATGGCACGCGCGTCGCCGGCGTAGCGGCGCGCTCCCTCGGCCTCGATGCCGACAAGGCGCTCAAACTGGCGGAAAGCATCGCCGCCGCCATCAACTGGTACGCCGGAGTGGAGCGGAAATGAGAGCCATCTCCATCCGCCAGCCATGGGCGTGGGCGATCGTCAACGGCTACAAGCCGGTCGAGAACCGCAAAACCAATTTCGTCGGCGACTATACCGGGCCGGTGCTGATTCACGCCGGCCGCGCCGCCGACGCCGCTCATGTTCCGTTCCTGCGCAGCATGATGGCCGCCGAGGGCCACGACCCCGACGACGTGCCAGACATCGAGGCGATGCCGCGCGGCGGGTTCGTCGGCCAGGCGGTCATCACCGGAATCGTCCGCCACTACAATTCGGCGTTTTTCACAGGCCCGTTCGGCATCGTTCTGCGCGGCGGAAAGCCGTTCAAGCTGATCGGCTGGCCCGGTCAACTCGGCCTGTTCAACGTCGACGCCACCCGACTAGGCCTCACCGAACCCGGGGCCGACGAACAAGGGAGATTGCTGTGAGCGCTCCGATCCGCCTTCAGTTCCGGCGCACCGGCGGTTTCAGGCTGCAGGAGATATCGCTTGCCGCCAATGGCCGCCCGGCGGTCTATGTCGGCTGGCCGAGCAAATGGGGAAATCTCTGGACGGTCCGTGCGCTCCTCGGCGCGAATCCCGGATATACCGAGGCCGACACAGTTCGGATATGCGTCGAAGCCTACCGCGCATGGCTGCAGCGGCGCCCACACTGGGCGCATGCAATCCCGCTCGCCCCTCCGCCCGACCTCACCCCGCTCGGCGGCAAGAACCTCGCCTGCTGGTGCACACTCGAAGCGCCCTGCCATGCCGATGTTCTTTTGGAGTTGGCCAACCGATGACCGCCATCCCCGCCTCGATCGGCAGCAGGCTCGACGACGCCTTTGCGGGCCGGCTCTTGCTTTCCCACGCCCAGGCCGCGAGCCTGCTCGAAATGGACGGCAAGACACTGCGGCGCGAGGGCGAGGACCGGGCGATCAATTTCCGCTATAAGCGGACCCGCCGCGTCTATGCGCGCGAGGACATCGAGGCCTATCTGACGAGGGAAGCGCCATGTCGGTCTACCGCCCCAGGGGAAAAGACGGTTCATTCAAGTCGCCGTTCTGGCACTACGACTTCGAAATCAAGGTCGACGGGCAACGTATACGTTTTCACGGCAGCACTGGCGAAACAGCGAAGGCGCGCGCCCGGGAGGCGGAAGCTGCGGAAAAACGCCGACAGCGCGCCGGAAAGCCCAATGACGGGCTGACGCTGGCCGCTGCCTGCATGCGCTATTGCGACGAGATCGCCGCCAGCCAGGCGAGCGCCGACGACACCGCCACCGCCCTCGAACATTGCTGCCGGCTGATAGGCAACGAGCGCCGTCTCGCCTCGATTACCGCCAACGACATCGCCGACGCCGTCCGCCGCCGATCGGCCGAGAGTTACGGCAGGAAGAATCCGCGACTGGTCTCGCCGGCGACGGTCAACCGCCAGATTGTCGAGCCGATGCGCAGGCTGATGCGCCGGGCCCGCCAGATATGGGGCGTCTCGATCGACCTCGATGCGCTGCCATGGGGCGATTTGATGCTCAGGGAACCGCCCGGCCGCATGCGTGAATTCTCGGCCGAGGAAGCCGGCGCCTTCTGGGCGGCGTTGCGGCCCGACTATGCGCCGATCGTCTGGTTTCTCGCCCATCGCGGTTTTCGCGTGCGCGCCGTCCTCGCCATGGTCAGGAAACAGGTCGACCTCGATGGCCTGCGCGTCCAGGTGTGGCGCAAGGGCGTAGGCTTCGCCTGGCGCCCCCTCTCGCCGTCACAGGCGGCCGTGGTCCAGACCGAGATGAAAAAGGCGCCACTGGCCGCCGTATGGACCTATGAGGCCCAGCGCGGCCCGAAGCGCGGCACGCGCCGCCCAATCACCTATAACGGCCTGCGCCGCGTCATCGGGCGAACCCTGCAGGCAGCAGACATCGACGATTTCCGGATCCATGACCTGCGCCACGACTTTGCCTCGAAGTTGCTCCGCAAGACCCGCGATCTCGCCATGGTGCAGAAGGCCCTCGACCACGCAACGATCACCTCGACCATGCGCTACGCCCATGTCCTCGACGAGGATATTTCGGCGGGGATGGAACTGCTTTCCCGGAATAGCCCCGGAATCGTCGAGACCGGACAGCCGAAAAAGCAAGCTAAGTAGCCGTGGATAAAGATGTTCTGGATTTGGGCTTTGACTGCTCCCAAAGCAGGTGCGCTACCAGACTGCGCTACGCCCCGACTGGCGGTTTTCAAGGCTTCTCGCTGGTTTTGGAGGCCGCGTCAAGGTGATCAAATCAGGACATTTCGGGCCAATACGGACCAATCTGGCGAAAGAGTCCCGGAATAGTCCCGGAATCGTTCTTGCGATGTTCCCCGACACATTCCCGCCGACGAACTCAAATCGCCGTCGACGGGCCGACCAGCCGGCAATCGTCGAGGCTGTCCATTTCGACGCCGCATTGCCAGACCGTGATCGCCAGCCGATTGCCGGCAATGACCTCCTGCAGGCGGAGTGAGCGCGCCAGGCATGTCGCCGGCGGGCTTTCGCAGACGAGGATGATGCCGGCGCGCTTGCCGCTCATGCCGGCATAGTGCAGCGCCTGGCCGAGCGCCTCGTACCAATGGGCCGTGAAATCGACCTCGATGGCGAATTCCTCCGACAGGCAGTCGGCGACGGTCTGATCTGCGAAACGGTGGCTCTGTTCCATGCCGGCGCAGAACCGCTCGCGATAAACCGATTCGCGCGCCACCTCTCCGGCGCCGGACGGACCCAAGCCCGCCAGGACAAGCGCGGCGGCAGCGAGCGCCCTCATTCCCCGCCCCACGCCCGCGTCAAAGCCCGCGCCACATCGGCGGCGAGCTGCTCGGCCTCGACACGCGTCATCGCGTTTGCCTGCCGGGCGATCTCGGGTTCGCGGCCGTAAGCATAGGGAATTATATATTTAACTCCCTGACCCGAGAAGATCGTCCGGGAAATTCTCGATCAGGGCGGCGGTGCGGGCGCTCACCTCCACGCGGGTTAAGGACTTGACGATCCGCTCGCAAAATTCGTCTCGGGATGGGGCTTTTTTGTAGAGCATCGCCTGTTGAAGATTGGCGTGGCCGGTCCCCTCCACTGTTGCCAGCACGGGAACAAACTCGCCGGGGCGATCAGGATCGTCCCCGAAACGGTAGGTCATGAAGATGATGTTGACCGTGTCGCTTGTCAGGTCAGTTGTTCGCATGAAGTCGGCGCGGGCAACGATGTTCCGATAAATCTGCTCTTGGATCACGGCGACGATTTTGCTGTTCCAGTGAGCATGAAAATAGCCCTTGCGGATGAGCTGAGTGATGTAGCGCTTGTAGACGTTATCCCAGTTGAGGCCGTAGGTCGGACGGCTGTCCAGATCGACGCCTTCCCGCAATGCTTCATACGCCAGCCGGACTGACCCGGTTATGTCGATTGCCTGCAATTCGACGGAAAGGAACTGCCCGATTGAACCGTCATCGGCGAGGTCCGCGACGACAAAATCGACGTTGCCAAAGCCCTTCATTTGCACCTCGGGAGCGATGCGCGGATTGGCTGGCTTCGGGCCGGGCCAGCAATGCTCGATCACATCGGTGAGAAAGTCGATGGCGTGAAACCGCTTCGGGCACACGCATATCAGGTGTTCGCCCGGAGTCGGCGAGGCGGCATTGCCCTTCCAAATCGAGCATAAAGGATAAGGCTGCGCCCCAAGGCTGGTGCTGCGCTTCGTGCAAGTCGATTTGATATAGGGACACTGAAACAGCTTTCCGGCTGGATTAGCGCCCTTGCGCGCCCTCTCTCCAAGAATCTCGCCGACGATCGTTTCAGGATTACAGGGCAAAGGCCGCTTCCGACTGAACGTTGTTCGCCCGCCGCTTGTTCGGGGACTCGACGGCCTTATCTGCCCTCAAGAGCGCTTCCGCAACCTTGCGGCCCAAAAGCGGCGGCACGGCGTTCCCGACCTGAACATATTGCTCGGTGCGGCTGCCGAGGAACTCGAACGTGTCGGGAAACGACTGGAGCCTTGCCGCCTCGCGAACGGTAAAAGCCCGGTCCTGTACCGGATGGATATACGCCCCCCAATGCACGTCGCACTTGGTCAAGATGGTGCAAGCGAGGTCAGTCTTGCGTGGGCGACCATAGCGCTTCGTGTGGTCACTTCGATTCGCCCTAAGCATTCCGGCGGGCAAAAGATCGTTGGGTATGTCGCGCCACGATCCGCCGGGCGGAATGTGCTTCATCCGCTCCTGATTGATCCGGGCGAGCCGACCCGCCGAATGATTGCGGACCTCTTTCAGCGAGCCGCGCAGGAGCGTCTGATAGGCATTTTGCGGCATCTTCGCGTAGTGGCGCGGGGATTCGGCGTCACCATTGTGGAGAACTGGCAGATCGGAAATCGCGTCCCATACCGTGACGAACGGTTTGAGGCCCGGGCCGTGCGTGGGTTCGGGGAAGAGAATAGGCGCATCGGTGCGGGTCGCGACGAAGAACACCCGGCGGCGCTCTTGGGGAACGCCGAACTCTTCAGCTTTCAGGACGCGCATATCGACACGATAGCCGAGCGCGTGCATCGCTGACTTAATCTCATGGACTATGCCGCCCCCGGCTATCGACGTGATGCCGGTGACATTTTCCATCACAAGCCAGCGCGGCTGAATGCCACGGACGATCCGAAGATACTCGCGAAACAGCCCGGCGCGCGGGTCGCTCTCGCCGCGCTGATGATTGTAAACCGAATACCCTTGGCAGGGCGGCCCGCCAACGATCACGTCGATTTCGCCGCGCTTTTTGCCCGCCGCTTTCAGCATCTGGGCGGGCGTCACATCCTGTATCCGCCCGCCGATGAAGGTTGCACCGGGGTGCGTCGCAGCGAACGTTTCGCCCGCCGCCGCGTCAAAATCCTGCCCTACAAGGACATTAAACCCGGCTTGTCGAAAGCCCTCCGACAGCCCGCCGGCTCCACAGAAAAGGTCAATCGCGGTCAGATTCTTGCGACCGATTTTCGGGTTATACCCGAGGATCAAATCGGTGATCGTGTTGAGCGCCTTCAATCCCTCGCTCATGCCGTCAAATCCTTGTAGGTAACGCGCCGACCAATCGAGGCCGCCACTAGGCTCGCCAAACGCTCCAACGTGTGCCGCTTCACGTCGCCGTCATTCAGTCGAAAAGTGAACTCGTTTACATAGCGCGCAAGGTGCTTTTCGCTGGCGTGATGATATGTGCCATAAAGCCCGCGCTTCAACACCGCCCACACACTTTCGATGCCATTCGTCGTCACGCCGTCGCGGACGTACTCACCCGCACTATGATCGATTCGCTCGTGTTTGTAGAACACTCCCTCAAGGCCGACATAGCCGCCGTGCTGATCGGTATGCAGGGTTGATCCGGTCTGTATGTGCTCATGGACAGCGGCGTGAAGGCTTCTTGCATCCGTTCCCGAGAGAAGCCGTGCCTTTGTGCGACCGCCGCGTTCACGCATCCCAATTACCGGAATCTTGCCGACCGTACCGCGACCGGCCCGTTGCTTTTTCCCAGAGTGCTTGTTCTTCTCCTTGCCGCCAATATAGGTTTCGTCGATTTCCACAATTCCGCGCAAAACAGTGGGATCGTTGCCACAGGCTTCACGGATGCGGCCCAGCATGAACCATGCGGTCTTTTGAGTGACGCCAATCTCTTTGCCAAGCTGGAGGCTTGAGACGCCCTTGCGGGCCGTCATAAGTAGGTACATGGCCATAAGCCACTTATCGAGGGGAACATGTGACCGCTCAAAGATCGTGCCAGTGCGGACTGTGAAATCCTTTTTGCAGGCGTTGCAGCGATAGAAGCCTTTGGGGCGGGGCGTGATCCGCTTTGCCTCTGAACAGGCCGGGCAGGCCGCCCCGTTAGGCCAGCGCCGCGACTCCATGTAAGCTCGGGCGGACTCCTCGTTCGGGTAGAGCTTGGAAAGTTGGTAGAGGCTGATTGTTGAACGGCTCATAACTGGCTCCCCCATTCGGTAGTAGATAACTACCCTTTTCGGATGAGGGAGTCAAGTATATAAGTCCCATTGCGAAAGAAGTCCAATGACCGCCCTCGCGCCGATCCGCCCTCATTCCCCGCCCCACGCCCGCGTCAAAGCCCGCGCCACATCGGCGGCGAGCTGCTCGGCCTCGACACGCGTCATCGCGTTTGCCTGCCGGGCGATCTCGGGTTCGCGGCCGTAAGCATACAGTTGACGGCCGTCGGCGAAATCGATGCGGGCGCCGCCGGCGACGCGCACGACCTTGATCGGCAGACGGGGATCTGGCTGGCGAAGATCTGACATGGCGCCGACGATACAGCACAGCCCCAAACGCAAAAAGCCCCGCCCGGACGAACCGGACAGGGCTTCTTTTTTTCCACTCAATGAGTTGTGCGTTGAATGTCTACGTGGGCACGGTTCCTTTCGACAGCGTTGGTTCAGACGCCGCCGATCGGCGGCCGCCCTTCCGCTTGGAAGTTCAAAAACCCATTGGCGGGACGTACAGACATCGGAGCCTTGTCACATTCCTGACCTGGCACCGGTGAAACGCCCCATCCTGACTTTGCTTCACGCGGTTGTCGTCGTAGCGGACGACCTCGCCGGTAGCGGTCACCAGCCATCCCTTGTCGGTCGCGACGACCGCTGCCGTCTCCATCGCGCAATCCTTGTTCGAACAGCAATGCGGGGAATACGACCAGCCCGCAGGCGCGTCGTGCGCCCTTGCCGGCGCGACCATGCATGTGGCGATGGCGAGCGCGAGCAGCGCCAGGACGATGGCGAGAATGGGTTTCATGAGAAAGTCTCCGGAAATCAGCAGGCGCGGTTGATTCCGCTGAGAACGTCGATCTGGCAAAGCACCCCCGCCCTGGCGGACTTGTTGTCGGAGATCTGTTGCTCAAGCTGGCGGATGACGACCCGCAGTTTCGATGAGTTCTCCGGCGCGCTCGCGAGCAGTTCATTCATCTGGGCGGACTGCGCCTCGAGCGATACAATCTCGCTTTTCAGCCGCGCCGACTTTTCTCCCAACTGAACTTCGGTGAGGTTCTGCAAGACGACGACGATATCGCCGATGGCTTCCGTTAGTTCGTCGCGAAGTTCGCCAATCGCGATGATCGCCTGATCGCGGACATAACCGCGATGCGCCGGCATCCATGGCTCGAGGACGCTGCCGGCGCCGATCGATTGTGAGATAAGGACGACTGCTGCAAGCACGGCCGCTATCATGGTCCACAACCTTTGCTTTTTTCCGCTACCATTCTGTCCGTTCGGTTTCCCGCCACCGGTTTCGGTCATGCAGTCCCCCTATGTTTTCAAAATTGGCATGACCTGATAGGTTGTCCCGCCTTGCACGAGGTGGCGGGAATGGCCGGAGGCCGGCCGATGGTCATGCGGAATTCACGATTCCGCGTCGGGGCGCCAACGCACCGGCCCCGCCTTTAGCGCGCCGTGTTGGCAGTCAACCAGGTCGTGACAAACCCGAAGACATAGGTTGCAGCGAACCCACCAAGCGCGACGCCGAACTCCGCCGCGGACGGGCCTATGCCTTCGACGAAACCCGAACCGATCGGCCCGACAACCGCCTCGAGGAGACCCCCGGCCGTCCCGGACAGGATTGCAGTCGTGACGCCGGCGGCATGGCCCTTTGCATTCTCGCCGCGCAGGATTTTGCCGAGAACCGGCGTTATGACCGGGGACAGCTTTGCGAGCAGTGACACCAGACCGAGCATGATATTTCTCCTTTGCGTTTCAGGTTTGATCAGGACTTCGCGAGACGGACAGTCAGCGCCAGCCGAACCACCGCATGAGCCGCGCCAGCCACCACACCGCCGGTCGCGTCTCGGGCACAGGCGTCGGATCTGGCGGCTCGATGCCCGGTGGCAACGGAATTGGAGCGGGTTGCGGTTCTATTGGCGGCAAGGGCGCGTCTGGCGCTTCGTCTGCGGCCTCCGGCACCACTGGCTTAGGTTTGATATCGACGTCGAGGCTGACAAGCGCCTGATGCAGCGCCTTGCGGGTTGCCGGCCCGGCGATATCGTCGACGACCAGGCCGCGCCGCGCCTGGAACCGCTCGATGACGCCGGCGTTCAGATCCTCGCCGAGCAGCACCAGGGCGGTCCGCACATAGAGATCGAGGCGATCGGCATATCCGTTGAGGCCACCATTGATCCGCTTGGTGATCATCTCAATATCGCCGCGATCGGCATAGCGGTTGAGCGACTTTCCGGTCGGGTTGCCCTCGGACCAGTACCAGAGCCCGACCAGTCCCTCCCATGGATCGGTAGTCACCTTGTCGGGATCGGCGACGAAGTCCGGCGCCGACGGATCGAGCCGCTTCGCCCAGGCGGTGAATTTCTCATAATTGTATTTGCCGGTGATCTGGATCGGCCCGCGTCCGCGGTACTTGTAGCCGTCACCATCGCGCGCCGGCGTGTTGCCGAGGTCGGTCCGCGTGTCGTAGCGGTTCTGCGCCGGCGTCGGGCCCCATATCTCATGGTCGTAGCGGAAGCGGCCGGATTCGTGCGTGATCTGCGGCACATATTGCGCCAGCCGGTGAGCCTTGTTCATGCCAAGCCGCTCACCAGCCATTTCGAGGCCGGCGAGAACAGATTGCAGATTGGACGGATTCGGTTTGCCGCCGGCGATCGCGCGCAGCGTCGCCGCCGTAAGACGGACGGTCATGGGAGTTCTCCGGGGTTTTGGGATTCGTCGCAGGACGGCGGAAAGACAGGCCTGCCGTCACCTATTTGGGTTAGTCGGGAGGCGTGTTACGATATCTCATGGACAACGAACTAACCCCACAAGACGAGAGTTGGTCGCAGGTCTACAAACTGTTCAAGGTTCGCCTTGTGTCGGGCGAGCGGACTTGGGGTTTGATGATGCGCCGCCGCACACTCGACGGATGGGAATACCGGTCAATGACCGACAACGAAGACAAGGGTTATAGAGAGCACGACGCATGGTAGCCGTCCCTACAACAGCGAGGCATAGGCCGTGGCGACCGTACCAGCGCCGATCGACCGCATTGCCGAAGCGGTAAAATGCAAACGATCCGAAGACGCCTGCCCCGCAGTGTCGGCGACCGTACCAGCGCCGATCGACCGCATTGCCGAAGCGGTAAAATGCAAACCATCCGAAGACGCCTGCCCCGCAGTGTCGGCGACCGCTGAGTAGGCGTCACGATTCGGCAAGTCATCGATCGATGCCTGTATGGCAAGCCGGTCCTCAACCGCACCAACCCAAGTAGGATTCAGCCGAAGCGATACCCACGGCGCGGTCGCCCCGCCTGGAATCCGCGACCGCGCATTGGCCTGCATTGCGTCGAAGGCAACACCGTAGCTTTCCTCCGTCCAGCCGCCGGCAAGTGCTTCTTCCTCACCCTGTGCCCATAACCAGCCGACGAAGGTATTGTCGGGATGCGTCGATAGCGCCCCAATAGCCCGCGCGACAGCAGCCTCGTAGAGATCACCGCCAACGTTCCAGTGTTCATCATCAAACCCGGTCCCATTTGTCCCGTCTGGAACAATCAAGAGCTTCCGCCCGGTCGCCAGAACGTTCGGAACGTAGTATTCCCGCGCGAAAGCGACGGTAAAGCCAATCTGCGAAGGCCAGACAAGCGGGTGTTGCAAAGGTTCATCACCAGCAAAAATGCTCGACTTACCGCCAATGCCGTTAAACTGTAGCCACTGCTTTACGCGCGAATCGACGATATCGACATCAGGGTCAAGCGCGCTGCCATCCTTGGTTTGAGACTGCCCCCAAAGGCACAGAACGTCGTATGCCTGCTCGCGCCGGTCAGTCTCGTATTGCCACCCTTGCACCGTCATCAGACGGCTTCCGGAACATATGAAAATTTCTCAGATGTTCCTGAGAAAGCCCCACCGCCCAAGAGCAGAGTGTCCGGAGCCGATGAAGGTAGAGCGCCGCTGCTGTCTGTAACGGGATCGCCACCGTCGCGGCTGGCCGCGAAGTCGTTCACTGCATATGAGTATGAAAGCTGTGCCGGTGTGCCGGGGATAACAAGCCCCATGTCCATCGCGACATTCTCGGTACTGGCGCTAGTATTCGACGCATATAAGTGACCATCCGCAGCGATGTATGCCCCCGTCTGGTTGTTCGCGTCATAGAAAAGCTGCCAGAGGTTTTCGACTTCCGGCCCTGCATGACTTGGTGTGTATTTCTGATATACCGAGCCGACCGTCGCATTGAATGGAATATCCGAAAGATCGACCTCAAGAGCATCGCCGGCATAATCAAGTACTGTTGCGCCGTTCGGTTTGGGGGATGATACAAAATCATCCTCTAGTTGGATGCCGTGAATGAGTATTCCAGACACGTTATCACCCTGATACTCTTTTGCGTCGTTACCACCGTACATCACTAACGAAAGCAACAAAGACCCATCGCTCAACCCGGTCCCCTCGTATTCCAGCCGATAAAGCTCTCCGAATACATTAGTAATTTTCCATCCAGGGTTAGTCGAGGTCATCGCGGCAAGGTCGATAACATCGTAGACCTGTGGATGGACACTCGACGACAGATTAGATATGTATAATAAAAACTTAGATCGCCCGGAAGGCTCCATAAAAACGGAAAATCCGTAGCGTTGATCCTCAACCACAGTGTTGGGCCATACCGCATACAACGTGTGGTATCCATCCGAGCTATCCTCTTTAAGCAAGGTTGCTTTCATTTTTCCAAAGCAGTCCTCGCCTTGGTTAGCAACCATGGTCTTGCCGACGCCCCCGCCAGTCCAAACCGACTTCGTTCCGTCGTTCGAGTGGATAAGTTTATTGGACTTTTCGAGAGGCTCAGGCGCAATCTCCCAAACACCTGACGCGCTGACAAAGGCTTGAGGAACTAGGAATTTGGGACCTGCGCCGGGGGTAATTACATAATCGGTAAAGGTATCTCCCCGACCCGTTTGAACCTCACTGAAAAAGAAAGTCTCACCCGCGCTCGCATAATTGGTGAGATGCCCCGATCCCGATGCGGCAGCGCCAAGCACCCATAGGTAAGGGAAACCAACTCCACCGCATATCCCAACCAATTTGACGTAGTAATTCGAGCCGACCAGTTCGATCTCTGACGACACAAGGGTGCTGCCGCCTGCCGCTCCGCTATTCGTTATGGTCATTGTGGTCGTATCGATGATAACCCATACGACATAGGTCTGCGTGAACATGGCTATTTCCATGTACCGCTTTGTCCCGGCCTTGATCTTCGCGCGCCCCCAATACACAGCGCCAGCTTGCGTAGCTGCCGTCACTCCGCCTATCGAATAGCGCGAAGCAGTTCCACCAGCCTCGGTCCACTGAGCTAAATTCCCGTCCGCATTCGGGGTGATCGTGCAACTAATCTCACCCCACCCTGCTTGAACTTCCGAATATCCGTGAAGGTTATGCGCGACAGGCCGATACCGACCAGTGGCATCCTGACAATACCGAAGATCACCAGCGGTGTTCGTCACGACATTATCAATCGGCACATCGTCGAGATCGTTTGCCGGGGTTCCAGTGTCCTTTACCGCCGCCACGACACCGTTTCGGGTTCCGACATAGGCAAACCCGTCATCGTAACCTTCGAGGGCCGCTGTCGCACCAAGAACCTCAGACCCTCCCCCTCCCCCTCCCCCCGACAGGCCGAGATTTCCGAATCTGAACATCAGCAATCCTCCATAAAAGCCCGCGCGCCGGTGGGCGCCGCCTTATCTGAACAGGGTCGTGCGGCCCGGCCGAGCATATCCTGACCGCGCCGAATTCGCAAGATCACTTGTCAGGAACCTTCTAATTGAAGGCGGGATAATACCGTGAGGTCACGGCGGCTCCTGAGCCTAGACCGCCTTTAACCAGCAACCCGTGAAAAGAGTCGCAGAGCCACTATCAGGCACGTCAATCGACGTGCTTTGCGGCACTTGGCCAAGATTGAAGAATAGGTAATACATCTGCTCAAGCAACCTCTCGTCGCCGTCAGAAAGAGGAGTATAAAACTCGGACAGCATCGAGTTTAAGTTGGGTCGTTCTTGTCGCTAGGCCGGTCCAAACGACGCGGCACAGGCTGCGGCAAGGCCGTCAAACGATGTTGCGGTTGCCGAGATTGATCTAGGCGTCTCCGCAGACGACGAAACATGGGAGTTCTCCGGGGTTTGGAATAGATGTGTCAGGCTGGCTATGGCCGGAGGCCGGTCGTTACCAGATTGAGGCAGTCGGGTGGGGCTTGGTTTGGTGCTCGGTCCCGCATTTCGGAACGTTGGCGCGTTCCGGGCCACCCGTCACTAGCCGGGCAGCCAAGCGCGAATTTGGCATAGATTGGCGCTACCTATGCCCCGGAACAGTTTCGTCCGCGAGTGACGGTCTAAGACTGCGATGACCTGGTACTAAAATCGATCTTCATCCGATAAGATCAAATCGATTGCCACTCGCCATCCAGAAACACCCATCGCCCCGACACGGCTTTCCATTGGGCGTCGTGCCATGCGGATATTGTTGGCGCGATCCAAGCGGAATCGTACCAAGTGAACAAACCGTAGGGTACGACTATTAAGACCGTCGCAGATATTACAATCGGGCTTAGTTCAATCGCTGCGGTGCCTTGCGTTTCGTGACCGCCTAGAGCCGTCAACGCAACAGGTGATAGGTCGAGCGCACCCGAGCCTGAAATCACTTTGGTTCCTGAGCCCGTCAATTTGGCAGGCAACAGATCAAGATCGGCTGTACCGGGGAACGCCTCCGCGCCGACAGCCGCCAGTGTTGCTGCGGACAAACCGAGACCGGCAATACCGGAAAATTCCTCCCCGCCAACAGCTGCCAGAGTCGCGGACAAGAGATCGAATGCGCCGGCACCAACAATTTTCTCAGCACCGGAAGCTGCCAGTGCAAAGGGTGACAGATCGAGCGCCGCAATACCGGTCGTCGGTGTCTCTCCGGTCGAAAAGATAACCGCGGGATCGAACGTAACACTACTGTACCCACCTGCCGCTCCGGACAGCGCCGAACCCACGAACGCCGCGGGTAACAAGTTAAGATAGGCGGTGCCGGAAAGTTCCTCTGCACCGGAAGCCGCCAATGTCGGAGACAATAAATCGAGGGCGCCGGCAACGATGAACTCCTCCGCTACTGATCCGGCAAGCAAAGCAGACAAAAGCTCAAGGTCAGCAGCAGCGGAAACTTCCTCAGCACCGGAAGCCGTCAACGCAACAGGTGATAGATCGAGCGCACCCGAGCCTGAAATCACTTCGGTTCCTGAGCCCATCAATGTAGTCGGCAAAAGATCAAGATCGGCGGTGCCGGAAAATTCCTCTGCACCGACACCGGCTATCACTAGGCCAGAAAGGCCGATCGTCGCTACACCGGAAGCAGGATCCGGAGCGGAGTCGCTATAGTAAACATCGATCCAGACAGCATCGAGACGCGGGATGCCTGAAGAAGCAACCTTCGCAACAGCGATTGCAACTCCGAAGGTAGAAGCATTGATATCATCGGAGTCGAGTGAAAGACCCCATTCGTCGGACGCCCCGCCGTATTCATCGAGCGTTGTATCACTGGTTGCCCAATGGGAACCAACATCCGCATTGTTATCACCGGACCGAGTCCCGCCGACTACAAGTCGAATGGTGTTATCAAGCATCGCCGATGATGCACTGCTCCATTTGTTAATTCGGACAACAATTCCATCAACCGTCGCACCCTCCGGAATGGAAAACCCGAAATTCGTGCAATGCAGAAAATGTGAAATGTCGCCGTTCTTAAACGACGACACGTACGCGTAGTCGCCATTGTCCGCCGTTGCATTCGACGGATTAACCCAACTGTCCGTGCCGGCGTCCGAGACGGACGCCGCCGTCCCCGCAATTTCAAAACCGGTGTTAGGCACGCTCAATCTTCTTTCGCGTAACCGTTCCTGCCAAAATCTTACGGCGCATCATGGCCATTGACGGTGTGAAAGCATCCTTCAGAAGCTGATCCTCTTCGTCGCTCAAGTCTGGTCGGAGGCAATAAATAGCTGCGGCGGTTGGCGGCTCTGCGGCACCAACAACCTCAAGCAGTCGGGCGCGCTGTTTGGCCGAAAAGACGTTGAGTTCGAATAAGCACAGCCACCGTAGGGCCCGCATAGAATCCGCATCAGCGGCATCCTCTACAAGTTCTTCAATGGCGTATGAAATCTCTCGTGATCTGATGGAGCGGGCCTTCAGGACGGCTGAGCATTGCACCTCTTCGGTGAAGCCTGTTTGCTTCTTCGCACGCTCCCAGCTGGCGTCAACGAAAGACTGCCAAGAATCGTTGTCGCTCAGTAGCTGACGATCTGTATTTTCCACCTCACCAGTCCCTTCCCTAATGCAGGATGACCGACAACCTGTTCATAAGGTTGCAGAGTCTGGAGCTGAGCCTAAACCCAGCTCCACTCAGTTAAGCGGCGCTTGATCCTTGCGGCAGGCTTACCGTGAACGACGACATTGACACTGTGGCACCAGACACAATCGCAAGCGTATTGAAGATGAAATCGGCGTCTGACGTTCCGGCTGATCCGTCGATATGATCGTCAGCTCCCGTTCCCGTCGCGCCGGCCCGACAATACCCTAGCGTGCCTGTCGCGTCAGCCGAAGCATCGTCGGTTACAGTTTCAGCAGTTGCGATCGCACCTGGTGTGTCGTCCGAAGCCGCACCAAAGGCTGGATCGGACATGGTCAGTGTGAACAGCAGCGTACCGCTTTCGGTGTCGTCGGGATCATCTGGCTGAGCGCCGGTTCGGCCTCGGATTGTCGCCGCTGTCGAGCCTTCATCGAGACTGTCGACGATCGCATCGAGGGCGGCAATCGCCGATTCGGCCGATATGTTCGGATTGGTTGCCCCGACGCCGCCGGGTCGGCGGCCATCAGGCAATGTCGGCATAGCATCCTCGGGCAGGACGTCCGGAGATGAACTCTCTGCGGCACGTTCCTCGGCCTCGCCAGCGTAAACTGGCCATACCAACAAACGAACCGCCTGGATCATCTCCCTTTCATCAGCGCCATCTGAGATTGAAAGGCCCAACCTTTTCCGCCGTGCAATCGAATCGCGTGCCTCGACATTGAAGATGCGTTTTGCGATCGGACGGACACCGACCTGAACGGTTCCAATCACACCATCGATGTGATTTCCATCCGGATCAATCGCCAGCTTTTCCCGCAAAAGATTCGCGAAAACGGCGTCATCGCGTGGTGAAAATACCTTGCCCGACCTCGTCTCGAAGTCAGCCAGTGCCTTGCCGCTCAGCCAAGCTTTGATGCCGTCGTCAGCGTTGACCAATCGCTCGAACTCGTCCTTGTAGGAAAAATTGTAAAATTCTTGAAGGACATAACTCGGCCCGCCGATGAAAAGTTTCCTCGACGGGTTCTTGCGGTCGTCGCGCATCCACTCGCTTGCGAAGTGACGGGCAGCGATCTGAAGTGTATCGATATCGAGTTGTCTTCCCATTTTTTGTCTCCTGGTGTTCATGATGATGGGACTTGAAGCCAGAGGTGTGTACCGGCGCCCGGATCGCCGCTCGCCGCGCTCTCACTCACAGTGAGCGAATTGAGACCCAAGGCGTCGAGAACCGAGGTCACGGTCGGCCCCGGCTTCCACGTCCAGTTCTCGTCGGATGCCGGGTTGCCGCCGCTGAACTGCGGCTCGGCCGAATTGCTATCTGCGTTGGACACGAACAGCGCGCCCTGATCCTCGACGAGGTCGTTCTTCGCGAAGGTGACAGCCGCCGCCGAGACCGCCGTCGCCGTGCTGCCCGAGACGTCCGTCACCGTGAATCGGATACGGGTTCGGGCGTCGTCGGCCGACTGGATCAGGTCGGCGATGCCGGCGGCGTATCCGGCCTCGAAGGTGATCGCGTGCGGACCGGTGTCGATCGTGAAGAGCACGTCGAAGGCCGAGCCGATTTCGACATTGGTCGGCAGTTGCAGTTCGGCGGCGCCGTCGACGGTCAGTGCGAAATGCGACACCCCGGCGCTGTCGAGCACGCCGGCATCGAAGTCGATATCGACGTCACCCGAAGATATGGCGAGCGCCGTCTTGGCGATCGGCGAACCGATCCACGGCCCGGACGGGTTGTCGCTGAGCCCGACCGCGAACACGGTATCGAGAACGCCGCTCCGCCATTGCTGGATCTGGCGAGTCACCGTGTTGATGATCAGCGAATTGTTCTCGACCAGGCCGTCGGTGTAGTTGGGTTCGTCGGCCGAATTGTAGACCAGCCCGGCCTTCTGCTCGATATGAGCGACCAGGCGCGCCAGAATCGCGGCGACCGTCGCCGAGGAAACGATCGCCACCGAGAGCTTCAGGACATAGCGGCTTTCGTCGACGATCGCCGCGCCTTCGTAAGAAAGGACCAGCGGAATCGGCCCGAGGTTTTCATACTGGCCGGCCGGGTAGCGCGGATCGATCGCCGCCACGACACCAACCATGAACGACGCTGCGTCGGCCGGACATATCCACAGTTCGGCCCCTTCGAGATCGTTGATGCCGAATCCCGTTCCGGTCCCGGTAAAACTCGAATCGCCATTGCCGATCGAGACCGTGCCGCCCGTGATGTAGGCGCGAGGAAGTTCCGCCATTTACCAGTCCCTCATCATGAGATAACCGCCCGGCCGGGCGCGCCGGCGGCACCGTTGGCTTCCAGCCCGTTGAACGCATCGGCAGTGCCAGGGGTGCCGCCACCGCCAACGACCAGCGGATAGGCGACGTTCTTCAGGAGGACGCCCGGCCCATAAGCCGTGACGCTCCGCCCGCCGCCTCCGCCGCCGCCACTGCTTCGCGGACCGACGAATCTACCCGCC
>Ga0222689_1000241_pt1 | contig 19769 bp, 17 predicted proteins | sample AntAcemetage1231_FD_179838 | JGI IMG/M metagenome (GOLD analysis project Ga0222689, IMG submission 179838) | Saline water microbial communities from Ace Lake, Antarctica - #1231 | ecosystem: Environmental > Aquatic > Non-marine Saline and Alkaline > Saline | place: Antarctica: Ace Lake...
CTTTGCCAATAATCTTGATGTAGAGTTCATCGGCAGATGCCATATAAGCCCCAGACCTGAACCCTACCTTACCAGCGCTCAATTCCGGAAAAACATGTTGTCCAATTATTCCCTGAGGCTCTGGATTTTTAAGTGCACCATCTCGAATCATCAAGGATGCACCACCTGGAAGTTTTTCTTCCCCAGGTTGAAAAATCAATCGAACAGTACCTTCCAACTTATCCCGCAGCTCAAATAAAATTCTCGCCGCACCGAGCAGACAGGCTGTGTGAACATCATGACCGCAAGCATGCATGATTCCATCCTTACTTGAAGCATAAGGCACTTGGTTGAGTTCCTGTATTGGAAGGGCATCCATATCGGCCCGCAAGGCAAATGACTTGTCACTTGGAATTCCCCCTTTAATTTCGGCGATTATTCCAGTTCCTGCTACCCCAGTTTTGTGCTCAATTCCAATTTCTGTTAGTACCTTGGAAATAAATGCAGCGGTCTCATGTTCTTGAAATGACAACTCCGGATTGGCATGCATGTGACGTCGAATTCCTTGTACGAATTCGAAATTGGACTCAGCAAGTTCTTTTACTCTCGATTTAATTTCCATGATTGTTTAACAATGTTCCTCCTGAGCTCCAAAGCATCCTCACTGCAGCATAAAGCATGATTAGTCCAAAAATAAATTTCACTTTTACAGGGGACATTTTCAGAGCAAACTTAGAGCCGAAATATCCCCCAATAATAAAGGTCACGGCAATAATAAGCGCGTAAGTAATATTTACATTCCCACTTTTGTAATAGTTGAAAAAGGCTAAAATCCCGACGGGAGGAAGCATTATCGCGAGACTTGTACCTTGGGCTTGAAACTGACTTAGCCCAAGAAAGTAAATCAATGCAGGCACAATCAAAAGGCCTCCGCCAATACCAATAAATCCGCTTAAAATTCCAGCCAGAATTCCAATGCCTACCAGTATTAATATGGTTCCAGTATCTAATTGCATGACTGAAAACTACGAATTAAATGGATTTCTTTAGAAATCTAGATTCAGACTCAAGTAAAATACCCGAGGAAGCTGGATGCCATCATCAACTCCCCAAGCCCAATCTGCACGAATAAAATAGCCTAAGACTCGAGACCGCAATCCAAATCCATAGCCCCAAACGATTGGTTCCCGATTGTTTTCAATCTTAACCTGAACGGGATTACCGAGGTAGTTTTGAGTGTTGAAATCGTTATCCTCAGAATAGGGGTGAAGGCCTGTCCATGCAGAGCCAACATCAGAAAATCCAATCAACTGAAAATTCTCTACGAAGTCAGACTTTATCGCGGTATTCAGAAAATACTTGAAGATTGGCCACCTAATTTCTGTATTCAAGACCGCGAAAGAATTTCCATTTCTGCTGTTTACAAAGAAGCCACGCATCGGAGAACCCAGCGCTTGATAGGCATATCCTTGATCTTGCGAAATTTCTGTTGCTTCATCAATCCTCTGAAACAGCCAGTTGTCTACGGCGCCTAAATAATAAATCACTTTTCGATTTCCTAAAGACGAACTTCCTCCAAGTCGAAGTGCTAATATCAGGTCACGATGGATTTTTTCGTAATGCCTTAAATCAAATCCAAGCACCAACATATCTGTCTTTTCTATGGTTGGTGATTGGTAGTATTCAGCAAAAACCTTAGCTCGTGTCCCGTTAAACAGATTGAGTCCTTTGTTCAAAGTATTATCAAAGACATACTCCAACTTAATTCCAACATTGTTGTCATTTCTATTTGCTTGTCGGAGGTTAGGGAGATCGGTACTTAAGAAAACTGCTCTGTCATTTCTGAACATGAGCGAAGTCTTAATCGCCAAGAGTTCTGTTATCGGCCACTTCAATTGGTATTCGAAGCTGTGTGTATGGTATTGAAGGATGGAGAATCCTTGAACCCTTCTCAAGCTTTGACGCTGAAAGGAGTAAGTTTTGTCCATTCGGTTTTTTAGATTCTCGAATTGAATTCCATAATCGTTATTGTCCAAATTACCCGCGAGTCTAAATCCCCCAACAATTTTGTAGTCCTCAAACAAATCACTAGCACCTAACTTGATCAATCCGCTGATGCCGGGTGTCATGCTGGAAGGGCCAGTGAAAGGCTGGTAGAACCTGTTCGCAAAGGTGTTGTCAACTTGGCTCAATACATAATCAGTAGCGAAATTCACTCTGTAGTTGCTTGATTTTGGAAGGACAAACAATGTTTTGGTGCTGTCAGCTTTCGCCGCTTCTGAGTCATCAACTAAGGGATCTCCAGGATCTGAAAAATCCAGGCGAATAGATTCCTTTTCGTATTCGTAATCCTTTCGCTCTTCTTCGAAAACATAATTTCTGATGTCTATTTCAGGCTCTCGGTCCAATTCTGGTTCCAAGATTTGAACATTACTTTCGTTTTCAGTTTTATCCGATCCCAATCCGGTCGGAATAAAATTGAAATTCACTTTTTTATCATTTTCCGCCACTCCAGTATACAGCTGCATCCTTCCATTTTTTTGGAAGGTCATGGTGTATTCTCCTTTATCGGCGAAATACTCATACTCCAATATCGAGCTGTTGTAATTGCTCACGGCTTCACTAACAGTGAAAAAACGATAGTGAATCGTTGTGTCTATTCTGCTGATTGAGCTGTCAACATAGGCGACATATCTATTCGTAATTCCTTGCTGATTGCCGAGATAGGTATAGTTTTTACCCTTGTACAAATAGGGTTGGCGCTCATTGATTTCAGGCGTGCTCGTAACCTGTTCTAAATTCTTTCGGTTGAGATCGAAAATAAAAATATCGTGATTGTTACCCAAAAGTTCAACGTCTAAATCCTTGCGCAAGGTATCGTCAGGACGGTTTGAACTGAATATAACAGCTTCCGAATTGCGAATGAAACTAGGATTGAGATCATCGTAGATATCGTCAGTTAACTTGTCTTGCTTATTTCCGATAATGTAGTAGAGATACAGATCAGTCTGTCCTTGGTTTACCCCAGAAAAAATCATTTTTTTCCCATCAGCTGAATATTGGAAATCGATGACTTTGTCAATTCTGAAGAGCTCTTTTTCTAGAATTTTCTTCTCTTCTAAATTGTAGTTTTCTAGAAAGACTCTTCCCTTAGACTCTATGGCAAATGTTAAAATTTTTGAAGTTGGATGCCAAGTGATAATAGGGTAGGAGTCATCTTGTATGCGTTCTAACTTGTATTCCCCTTTAAATATTCGCTTCAGTTTTCCAGTTGGGATGTGATAAATCCAAATTTTATACTGTCCCAGTTGATCTGTTGCGAAAGCCGCATATTCACCGTTTGGACTGAGATGAAATTCAGTGTATTCGTATTTGCTCTTGTAGCGCACAGGGATGGCACCGAGCTTCTTCGACATTTTAGATTCCCACTTGAGCATGGCTTTATCCCGCTTCGCCTCAGGCAGTGAAGCCATTTCTTCAACTCGAGATTTTTGCTTTTCTGAATAGAGTCTTTCTAATGTCGGCGCATTCTTTTTCTTGTCTCGCTCATCAAACTTCAGCCTATAGTATTCTAAATATCCATCTGTAAGCCCTCTCACAGAAACCCCGAGAACATACAAATAACCATTCTCGATATTCCTGCTGACTCTTGTCATGTAGAGAATATTCGGAATCACATTCTTTCCATAAACATCAGCTATGTATTTCCACAATCCGTGCCCGGCATTCACAGCATCTTTCTTGTCAAGTCGATTGAACTTGTCGAACCTTCCCGATTGAATTCCGTCTTTAACTTGGGCGTCAATCTCCGCCGACCATTCTTCAGTGGCATAGGATATTATTCCCTCAATAAACCAATCGGGTAAAGTGAGTAAGGTGGAATTTTTAAAGACTTCTTTCCAATCACCACCATACATCATTTGACTTACCAATACTCGGGCAAGCCCAGCCTTGATTTGCTTGTTCAGTTGATCGTGACTGCCTTCGTAATAGATGAATATTTTCGAGCCAATTATTCGTGTCGTCCCTCCGATATTGTATTGGTCATCTCCAGTGATTCCAACATTGCTTTGACGAAACTCAGATTGCTTGTTGTAAACGATAACTTGAACCTTGTCGTCAAGCGCATAATCGAAGAAAGCCTCTAATTCTTTAAGAGTATTGGTGGCGCTTTGGAGGGTATAAGAGGCGAGATCTTCACCTCCTTGGTAGTAGTATACTTCAATTTGGTCAAGGGGCAGGTACAGCCAATTGAATTCTCGATACTGAATCCTATTTTTACCAAAATCCTGCTGGGTTCCGGCATAAAATTGGGCGTTCAGTTCGAAATCAATAGCGAACAGGCCTAGGGCTGATAAAAGAAGTAAAAGTCTAATCCTCATTAATTGAATTGGAACAAGAGTGTAAATATAACTAATTTCGAGGCGTTGTATTGCCCGTTTTATCTCTATTAATCACGGTTTAAAGCTATTTTAAAAGTTAACATCATGGGACTAACTGTTCACGCACTCACAAATAATCCATTCTCAGAAAACACGTACATCGTAGCAGCCCCTTCTGGTCATTGCGCTATCATTGATCCTGGCATGTATGATACAAATGAGCGGAACAAATTCCTCAAAATACTTGATGATAACAAGTTGAAGCCTGTAATGCTTCTCAACACTCATGGGCATTTAGATCATGTTTTCAGCAATAGATTTTGTCACGAAAAGTTCAAACTTCCGCTACAAGCTCATGCTTTAGATCTGGAAACACTACATCAAGGTCCAAGATCTGCGGCTATGTACAGCGTTAATTTAGACGAATCACCTGACCCTGAAATTCAATTGGAACATGATCAAATCGTATCTCTAGATGGTCATGATTTAGAAGTTAGATTTTGTCCTGGGCATAGTCCCGGTCACATTGTTTTCATTTCCCACGAAGATAAATTTATCATTGGAGGAGATGTTTTATTTGAAGGAAGTGTTGGCAGAGTTGATTTGCCGGGAGGCAAAGCTGCAGATCTGGAGAAATCAATTCGTGAGCAACTCTATACTTTACCCGACGAATTCAAGGTTTATTCTGGACACGGGAATCCGACTACAATCGGAAAAGAAAAGAGAAGTAATTACTTTGTTTATGAAGGAGGGTCACGCCTTCTCTAAGGTGAATGAAAAAGTAGAACCTACATTTTCGGTACTCCTCACATTAATGGTTTGATCGTGACCTTCAATAATGTGTTTTACAATTGAAAGCCCAAGACCAGATCCCCCAACATGTCTTGACCTACTTTTATCTACCCGATAAAATCTTTCGAAAACCCGGGGGAGATGCTCTTCACTCATTCCGATTCCGTCGTCTGCAACTTCGGTGAGAATGTTTTCATCCATATCATAAAACCGAACTTTGCAAACGCCTCCTTCTTTGCCATAATTCAATGAATTGACCAAGAGGTTAGTTAGCACTTGAGCAATCTTGGAGCGGTCAGCATTCACTAAAACTGGATTCTGTCCTGGGTTATTAATTTTCAATTTGATGTCATTTCTTTTGGCTTTTTGTTCCAATGAATCAAAAATCTCCTTCGTTAATTCGACAATATCGAATTTCTCTTTTTTCAATTTTAGCAGTCCAGACTCTATCTTGCTAATACTGTCTAGATCCTCTAATAACAAAGTGATTCTATCTACACCCTTGGCTGCATTCAGCAGAAATTTCCGATTGTTTTCAGGGTCTTCCAAAGCTCCTTCTAATAATGTTAGGATGTATCCTTGAATGCTGAAAATTGGTGTTTTTAATTCATGACTGAGGTTTCCAATAAATTCTTTCCTAAAAGAATCTTTTTGGCGTAAATCTCGAATTTCTTGTATTCGTCCCTCGGCCCAGTTCATCACATCTTTATTCACCTCTTCAAGCATGTCATCTTTCATGGACATCGATTTCCGAGAATCCTTTTCACTTTTAAATCGGTGAATTGTTTTGTAGATGATCTTGATTTTCTCGTAGATAAATTTTTCTATCGACCAATAAATCCAGAAATACGTGGTAATCAATATGGAGGCAAAAACAGAAAACACTAGTGAAAAACTAGTGTCAATTGAAAAGAGATAAAGAATCAAGAATACTAATCCAGAGCTTGTTAAAGCTATCAGAAGCGATGTGTTTATAGCTACTTGTCTAGGAGTAGATCTAGCCATTAAGCTTCGAATTTATATCCAACTCCCTTAACTGTTTTGAAATAGTGATCACCAAGTTTTTCGCGGAGTTTTCGGATGTGCACATCAATGGTTCTGTCTCCTACAACAACATCATTTCCCCATACGCTGGCCAGAATTGCTTCCCTTGTAAAGACCCGGCCAGGTTGAGAAAGCAAAAGAGCGAGCAGTTCAAATTCTTTTTTTGGAAAGGATAGCTCTTCTCCATCATGCACCACTACGTACTTGTCCTTGTCAACGAATATTCCTTTTGCTGGAAAACTTTCGTCCGTGCTTTCAACAGCACCTCTTCTAAGCAAAGCCTTCACTCGGCTGATTAATACCCTTGGTTTAATTGGCTTGTTGATATAATCATCTGCCCCAGCTTCAAATCCTGCGATTTGAGAATAATCCTCACTTCTTGCAGTTAAAAAAGCAATTACAGTATTCTTCAGTCTATCGTTACGACGGAGCTCTAAGCAAGTTTCTACTCCATCCATCTCTGGCATCATCACATCCAACAAGATCAAATCAGGATTAATACTTTCAGTTAATGATATTGCTTCACGCCCATTACTGCAAGCAAAAACTTGATAACCTTCACGTTCCAGATTGTACTTAATAAGTTCAATAATATCTGGCTCGTCGTCTACTAGAAGAATGGTTTGTTCGGACATTCTATAGGATTGTAAATTCTTTGCGAATATCGTTTATAGATGCTACTTCTATATTAAGACAAAGTTAACCAATCTCTCCAAGAGTTTGATTTTCTCCTTTCCAAAACTCACGGCTATGCATGAAAAAGCCCCTCACTACGAGGGGCTTTTTCTAGTTTGATGTTATAAAGGCATCCAACTCTCGAATACTGCTGGAAAAACTGAAACTTTCGTTTACCAGATAGTATCGCTCAGGATCGATCACCTTTTGATATGCATACTTCGCAAACTCTAGTTTTGTGCTCTCAAAATTGAAAGTATTCAGAACAGAGATGGTCTGCTGCGTGCTAATTCGGTTTTGACCAATGGCTTGTCGAGCAATTATCATTCTCTGATCATCAAAATAATTATCATCCAATTGCTGTAAAAGAATCCTAAACTCTTGGTTGCCCATTGCTGAATAATTTGAATAATGATCGTTGTTGTTCCCGTAGTATTGGCCGTTGCCATTGTTCGCTCCATGGTCGTCAGTCCAGTTGTTCATTGGGAGACTTCCATTTCCTGTTCCGCAAACTGGTCGCGATTGGCAATTCCCATTGCAGTTACTCTGCCCGCAACTGCAGTCCATTCCTTGATAGTAGTTTGGGCGATTGTTTTGCATATGACTTTGCACTTGGCAGTTCATTTGACCGCAACTGCAAGCTTGGGAATAAACTGGGCGGATTCTTTCGTTTGAAATGACACAGATATTTCTATTTCTGCCAATTTCTGCCTTCAGTTTCCGCTGGGCTTGAATTGTGATTCTACCTTTGTAAAGGTTTCTTACACCGCTGCCCCCTTGTCCATAGCTGTTTTGGATGCGTTGATTCACTTCGATTTGGTAATTCCCTGGTCGGAGATCATCCAAGCAAATCACATTGCGACCGGTGTATGTCCTGTTGTTCAACATAAGCTCGAATGAGCCTTGGTTCCATACACTCAACTCTAAACTTGAGCTTGGGCGAAATTCTGCAAAACTGAGTTGACTCAATCCTACGACTAGAATTATTACTAAAGAAAAACTTCTGCACAGGCTTCCGAGCTTCTCGGCGATCCTGTAATTTTGAAATTGTACATTCATGGTAATGTCCTCCATTTTTTTGGTACATGGAGTAAAAATCAAGAGTCGTGCCATTCTCCTAAGTATCAGAAAGAGAGTGACATATGATTTTTATTTTTAGTAGCTATTTTACTCAGAGAAGCTTTTCAACTTCAGATCGGACTTGAATTAATTCATCCTTTTGCTTAGAGCTGAGCGCAGATAATGCAACTTGAGATTTAATCAACTTCCACCGAATGTACATTGTACTTGCAATAAGTGATACACTTAAAACCGAGATGAAAAATGAAGTGAACCATGCGATAATCAAAAGCATCAGGATGAGGTAGAACGGAGTGATAATTAACAGAAGAGTGAATCTTATGGTAGCAATGAATTGCGGGTCTTTAGTTTTCTCCACTTGGTTTTCAGTGATTTTTCTCAATGGCCAAGAGAAAAATTCACCGAGCAACACTATTGTTCGAGTTAGGATAGACTGTTGAGGAGAATGTAGATTGATATCAAGCCTTTCAGCTGCAAGTAGCTTTTTTTGATAATCCTTCAGCTTGTTTTTTAATTCTATTTTTTGCTCTTCGGATTTTAAGGCCAGCTTATCCGTGAATTTTTGACGATCCTCTATTCGAATTAAATCTGGATCATTCCAAGCGATTTGATCGAGGCGCCACAATAGTTTGTCGCTTGCCTCATCCTCAATCTCCAAACTCACCTCTCTAATTCTAATACTGGCCTCTTGCACCATAGCGATGTAGAACTGCTTTTCATCCATCTCAAGATTCCCGATCTCAGAGCTGTAAAAACCTCTTCCGGGAAGCAAAATTGCCCTACTGTTCAAATCGTATTGAGAGCTAAAATCCAATCCGACAGGTAAAATGAATGGATCGCAATCGCTTTCCAGACACATTCGGGCCATTCTAGCGAATCCCTTTCTTAAAGGCCTTAATTTTCTTCTTCCTCCATGGCTACCTTCAGGAAAGATGCCGATAATTCCACCTTCACACAGTCTCCGAATAGATTCTTCAAATACACTTTCATTGGCGACTTTAATATCGACGGAGTCCCTTGGTCGGTAGATTGGAAGCATGTTGAATTGCTTCAAGATCTTAGCAACAACTGGATTCTTGAAGGCTGATGCTCTTGTCAAGAAACTTACTTGACGCTTTGAGCTAACACAAATCAACAAAGGATCAATGAGAGCATTCTGATGGTTAGAAACAATAATTACCGGACTATCTTTTGGAATCTTTCCAGAAAGTTGGTTGTCATCAATTCTTCTGTATGCGACTTGCAGTGCAAGTTTGACAACCGGTGTGAGAAAGCTATAGATTGGAGAAGACATAGAATTATCCCCTTAGTTCGGCTCCTAGTTCAGTTTGAAGAGCAGATAGTATTCTTCCCATAGACCCTTCTATTTGCTTGTCGTTCAAAGTCTTCTCGCCATCTTGTAAGACGAAGCTTAAAGCATACGACTTCTTTCCTTTTTCTAATTTGTCGCCTTCGTAAATGTCGAAAAGTCCAACTTCCCTTAATAACTGTTTTTCTGCTTTTCTTGCTGCTCTCTCGATTTCGCCAAACTTCACTTCAGCGTTGAGTAGTAAACTCAAGTCGCGGCGGACTGCAGGATACTTTTCAATCTCTTTTATTTGCTGGTATGATTTAGGAAGATACTTCATCAATAAATCCCAGTGGATATCAGCATAAAGTATGTTTTGGCGAACATCAATGGCCTTTCTAAGCTCTTTTGACACAATCCCAAGCTCTGCGATAAGGTCTCTCCCAATGGAATACGACATGCCCTCTGAGAAATAGCTTGATACACTCGATGACGAAGTGAGATTTGCACCTATTCTCAAGCTTCTAATTACCTCATCGAATGTACTTTTAAGGTCGATAAAGGAAATTGAATCCCCAGTGTTGTTCCAGTTTTCAGGTAACTTCAAACCAGTCATGAAAAGGCCAAGGCGCATATCCTCACCATAACCACTCTCCTTTTTGTAGTATACCTTTCCGAATTCGAACATCCGCAAGTTCTCTTGCTTATGATTGATATTCCTGGCTGCAGCTTCTAATCCCCCAAAAAGCAAATTCTGACGCATAATACCCAGTTCTGAGCTCAGTGGATTTAATATTTTAACTACGGGCTTTTCATGTTCGCTAAACTTAGTGTAATCTACTTTTGTCAACGAATTCGACATGATTTCAGTAAGTCCTCTTGAGCTTAAAACACCAGATAATGTATAGCGTATAGACTCTAAATTTGGCTTTGGAGCATAAGATAAACTAGCATTCAGTTTGCCGGGAATTGGCACGGTGTTGAATCCGTAAATCCTCAAGATTTCTTCAATAACATCTGCTTCTCGGAATACATCTACTCTATACGGTGGGATGGCAAGAATAAAATCATCTGAGGCTTCATTGCTCACTTCAATATCGAGACTTTTCAAAATACCCAAGACCGTGGATTTTTCCATCTCCATTCCGATGAGCTTATTTAACCTCAACAGATTTAAGTTTACCTCTTTGGGCTGAACAGGCTTTGGATTAGAATCAAAGATGCTAGAGTTTATTTTCCCTCCGCTCACTTCTTCAATCAATAGGGCAGCTCTTTTTAGAGCCAGAATCGTAATGTTAGGATCAACTCCACGTTCGAACCTAAAAGAGGCATCAGTACTCAATACATGGCGCTTGGCTGTTTTCCGAACACTAACTGGATTGAAAAAGGCACTCTCTAAGAATATCTCTGTAGTGTTTTCACTTACGCCGCTGTTCAAGCCACCAAAAACTCCCGCAATGCACATTCCACCTTCTCTATCACAAATCATCAGGTCTTCTCCACTTAGCTTGCGTTCTGCGCCGTCAAGTGTTGTGAAAAGGCTTCCTTCTTTGAGTGTTTTTACTATGACTTGTTGACCTTTTATTTTAGCTGAATCGAAAGCATGCAAAGGTTGTCCCATTTCATGCAATACAAAATTGGTCACGTCCACTACATTGTTAATTGGACTAAGTCCTATTGATGCCAGTCTTTCCTGCAGCCATTCTGGTGACGGTCCAACTTTGATTCCGTTAATAGTGAGTCCTGCATATCTTGGACAAGCCTCTTCATCTTCAACAGTAATACTAATCTTCGATTTTTCTATGCAATTTGGGAAATGGTCAATTTTCGGCCATATCACTCGGGCTCCTTCCTCTTGCTCAATACCTTGCATATGCTTGAGAGCTGCTGCGAGATCTCTGGCAACTCCAATATGTGAGAAGGCATCTGCTCTATTCGGTGTCAATCCTATTTCTAACGTATAATCTTCCTTGGTATTGAGGTAGTCTTTCATTGCTGTTCCCACCGCTGTATCACTTTTCAGAACCATGATTCCATCGTGTGATTCTCCCAGTCCGATCTCATCTTCGGCACAAAGCATCCCAAAGGAGACTTCTCCGCGAATTTTTCCTTTTTTTATTTTGAATGGATCACCGGTACTCGGGCTTAAAGTGCTTCCAATAGTTGCAACACAAACTTTTTGGCCTTCCGCCACATTAGGAGCGCCACAAACAATCTGTATGTGTTCAGCCTCTCCAATATCTACTAAGGTTAGATTCAATCTGTCTGCTTCAGGATGAGGCCAACATTTCATCACTTCGCCTACAACAAGACCTCCGAATCTATCGGCATCATCATGAGTAGACTTCACTGATTCTACCTCGAGCCCCGTATCGGTTAGAATTGATGCTATCGATTCTACAGATTGAGATGTATTGATATATTCTTTGAGCCAGTTGTACGATATTTTCATTCCGAAAAAATTGAAGCTTCAAAGGTAAAAAAAACAGGCTCTGGCTTAACTTGAATATTTAGGATGATATAAGTCAGTTGAGAGCTTGAGGAGACTCATGGGAATCGTAGCTGTTTATAGTGTTCTTGCTAGTATAAAACCACAAACAAAATAGTATGGAAAACACAGTAAAAACTGAGAGAAGGTACATGGTAGATTTACATTTCGAACATGAAATGTGGTTAAATGCTTTGAGCTTCTACAAAGAAGAATTGAAAATATTTGAAAACCGACTGGGAGAGGTTTCTGGCAAGAATACTGATCGTGACATGAAGGCTAAAGTTGAGCATTTTCAGAATCAGTTTATTCGTGAACATGAAGTCATTGATATACTAAAACACGATATCAATGCACATGAGCAGACTTTGGTTCAATATGCGAAAGACCATCCTGTGGCAATCGACCATGTGTATTTTGACAATCACACTGGGCTAGAAGGCAGAATGGAAATGTTCAAAAAGTTATGGATGGAGCTCAGAAAAGAATTTATGCTTTTTCTCCGCGATTGGATGTAATCCTAAGCTAAATAAAATTATAAAGGGTCAATTGCATTTGCAGTTGACCCTTTTTTGTCGGGATGAGAGGATTCGAACCTCCGCTCTCGCGCCCCCCAGACGCGCACTTTAACCGGACTAAGCTACATCCCGAAGCGGAGGCAAAAGTATGATAAGATTCCTTTTACTGCAAGGCAATACTTCACTCTAAAGAAGTTGTAGAAAGGAATCGGAATTCTTATTCAGGCAATTTGAATTCTATAGGAAGCACGTAGGTAGATTGCAAATAATAGCCCCCTTTCATCGCTGGTTCCCAAATTGGCATGGCAGAAACAAGTCGCTCTGCTTCTTTGTCTAAATAGTAGTTAGCAGATTTGGTTATGCTGGGATTCATTATATCACCATGTTGACTAATGGCGAAGCTGATTTCAACAGTTCCTTCAATTGATTTTGCTATTGCAGGCTCTGGGTATTCCGTGTTTTGTGCGATGTATGCATACATAGCCTCTTCACCACCTGGAAAACTTGCTGACTTTAATCTGTGCTTACTGTTAACGAAGTCATCTACGGTTGTACCGGAATAATAGCGGTCAGCTCTTCTAGATCCATCCCACAAATAGCGCTCCCAAACACCATATTTAATTCCCTCGCTGCACATCCCTTTACTCTCGATGTTGCCATTTCTATAGTAGTAAATGAATTCACCTTCTTCAGCTTCTAGCTCTTCATCAGTATAGCTTCCTGTCATTTTTACTTTTCCAGAAGGATTGTAGAAAATCGTGACAAGCCAAAGCCTACTTTCGCTAAGTGTAACTTCACGGTAGTACTCAGACATCTCTCCGGCTTCACTTATTGCAAATTGCTCGTCGACATAATGCTTCTCAATAGTTTGAGAAATCCCGACAGACGAAATACTAAACAAAATTACTAGGCAAAGTAAAATTCTAATCACGGGTTAAGGCTATTTGGGTTAGGTTTGTGCTCGTATAAAGGTAAGCTTTCACCTAAAAAATAATTAACAACCACCGCTAAGTTATTAACAGTCTAAATTCAATTTCTGAGAGATGGATTATGTTTTTGAAAAGAAATGGCAAGAATTACTGAAGCAATTGTCTTCTGAATTTGGAGATGAGCTTGATCTTCAGTCGGTATTGTTTTTAATCGGTGTGCAAGAGCTCGGACAGGGATATCAAAAGTTCAAGAAAGACGAAAAGCTCGATTTAATGCATGTGGCAATATGCACCCTGCTGGAAACCTACGGATACTATGAATTTCTGGGGAAAGATGAAGAGGGGTGGCCGCACTTTGAACGAACAAGCTTACTGCCTAGCCTAGGGCCAAGTCAACAAGAAACTCTAGTGAAAAAAGCGATTATTGATTATTTCAAAGGAGATGAGGGATAATTATTGCTCTTCGATAACAACGCTTTCCTCGTTTGTTTCTTCTTCCTCGATTTGAATTAGTCCCTCTCCATACAAATCTCCTTTAGAGGCACGTATGTCAAGAACAGCGAATCCTGCCTGACCTTCTTTGTAGAAGTCAGTGAAATTGAAACTCACTTTGCCAGAGGCATTTGTAGTTGCGCTTTCATCAAATCGTAGTTCATTGATAGTCTCATTGTCAGGTGAACCAATAGCCAACAGTTGAACTAATGCACCAGAGACAACAGCTCCATCTGCATCATAAACAGTAACTGTAGCAATAGTTTCATTTTCCTTTTTGCATGAGCTGAAAACTAGCACAGATGCTATTAAAACAAGGCTCAAAGCGGAGGTTAGGTTTGATACTTTCATCTTGAGGCGATTTTAGCTAATTTCGCTCCTTCTTAATTGTGAATGAGTACGCAATTTACATAAATTCTCTATATGAAGTACGGTGGACTAACAATAGCAGTTGTTTCAACAGTAATGATGCTAGCTTGTGCTGCAACAAATGGCGATCACAAATCGGATGAAGTTATAATTGAATCTGCTGAAAATGAAGGAGTTGTAGAAGAAACTCAAAAGGAGGAGCCAAAAGGCCAAAAAGTAAAAATTAGCACCGAGTTTGGCGATATTACCGTCTTACTTTATGACGACACTCCGATTCATCGCGATAATTTTATCAAGCTAATCAACGAAGGATTTTTCGATGACCTACTCTTTCATCGTGTGATGAAGAACTTCATGATTCAAGGTGGTGACCCAAATTCGAAAGATGCAGCCCCTGGAATTCAATTGGGTGCGGGTGGCCCAGGCTATACAATAGAAGCAGAGTTTAGACCCAATCGTTTTCACAAAAAAGGAGCATTGGCTGCTGCAAGACAACCCGATCAGGTAAATCCAGAAAAAAGAAGTTCAGGTAGCCAGTTCTACATTGTACATGGAAATGTTTTTAGTGATATCATGCTCGGCAAAATAGAGACTCAAAAAAGTGCGGCTATGAGTTCTGGTAACTTTGCATTTAACGAAGAGCAAAAGCAAATCTACAAGACGATTGGCGGCTATCCTCCGTTGGATGGCGATTATACGGTTTTTGGAGAAGTTCTTGAAGGATTATCTACCCTAGATAAAATTGCCTTCGTTCCTGTTGATGCCAGAAACAGACCAACAGAGGATGTTAAAATGAAGCTGAGTTTGATTGAGGAATAATGAAGGAGAATATTGAAAAATTACTTGCAGAAGCATCGGCATTCAAGGCCGAAACTGCTGATGATTTAGAACAATTTAGAATTCGTTTTCTTGGTAGAAAGGGAATTCTGAAAGATCTCTATGCTGAGTTAAAGGATGTTGATGTCAGCATGAAGAAGGATGTCGGCATGTTGATTCACAACCTTCGTCAAAAGCTAGAAGAAGTTTTAGAAGTCCAAAAAGGAAATTTTTCAACAGAAAAGAACGATTCAAAATCAGGCGAAGACTTTACCCTTCCTGCAGGTATTTGGCCTATCGGCTCAAGACATCCAATCTCTATTGTGAGACAGGATATTTTGGAAATATTTTCTAGAATTGGTTTTACAGTAGCAGAAGGACCCGAAATAGAAGACGATTGGCACGTGTTTTCAGGCTTGAATTTTCCTCCAGAGCACCCAGCTCGCGACATGCAAGACACCTTTTTCATTGAAAAAGATCCTGATATTTTACTTAGAACGCATACCTCATCGGTTCAGGTGAGAGTGATGGAAACAAGTAAGCCACCGATTCGCATTGTAATGCCGGGAAGAGTATTCAGAAACGAAGCTATTTCTTCCAGATCACATTGCATTTTCCATCAAATCGAAGGGCTTTATATCGATGAAAACGTTTCATTCGCTGATTTGAAGCAGACCTTGATGTACTTTGCTCAAGAGTTTTTCGGCAAAGCTAAAATTCGTTTGAGACCTTCATATTTCCCTTTTACAGAACCGAGTGCAGAAATGGATGTCTATTGGGGACTTGAAACCGAAGTTGATTATCGAATCACCAAAGGAACAGGATGGTTAGAGATTCTTGGCTGTGGCATGGTTGATCCAGCCGTCTTGGAAGCAAGCGGAATTGATTCAAAGAAGTACAGCGGATTCGCCTTTGGAATGGGTATCGAGCGAATTGCTATGCTGAGGTATCAAATCGGAGATCTCAGAGGATTCTTTGAAAACGATGTCAGATTCTTAAATCAATTTTCATCGACTCTTTAAGATTACAGGCTCCAGTCCTCAGAATCAAGTTCTGAAATGCAATGAGTTAGTAAATCTATAGCCCCATCAATATCTTGCTTGTTAGCCATTTCTACAACGGAGTGAATATGCCTAGTTGGAATAGAAACTGCCCCGGAGATGGCTCCACCTGCATTCATACGTTGAATCCCTGCTGTATCTGTTCCTCCAGCAGTTAGGATTTCAGGTTGCCACTTGATCTTATGCTTGTCAGCAATGCGTTTCATATACCTCACCATGCGGTAGTCACAAATAGTACTTGCATCCATGATTTTTATCGCCGCTCCATCACCTAAACTGGTCACACGTTCGTGTGCAGCAGCGCCGGGTGTGTCAAAGGCAATAGTTGTGTCTAATCCAAAACCAAAGTCGGGCTGTATTTCTAAACTCGACACATTGGCACCTCGGATTCCAACTTCTTCCTGAACCGTGAATACAGCATACAAATCATAAGGTAATTTGTCAATTTTCTTCAGTACCTCCAACAAAATAAAGACCGATACTCGGTTGTCAATACTTTTACAATTGACACAATCTCCCATTTCAATCAATTCCCGCTGTCTAGTGACGGGGTCACCAATTTGAATGTACTTCTCAACCTCCTTTTTCCCCATGCCCATATCAATAAAAAAGTCAGTGATTTTTGGGGCCTTGGTTCTTTCTTCTGGGGACATAATGTGGATTGGTTTCGAACCCATCACCCCGATCAAATCTTTTTTTCCATGAACAATAACACGCTGAGAGCTCAGTGTTTTAGGGTCGAAGCCACCCAAGGTGTGAAAACGTAAAAAACCATTGTCGTCAATGTGAGTTACCATAAATCCTATCTCGTCCATATGGGCAGCAACCATGACTTTCTTGCGAGATTTGCCTTTTACAATGGCTGTGATATTGCCCATATTGTCGTGTCGGACTTCATCGCACAAGCCTTTTAGTTCTTCCAAGACTAGATTTCGAATTCTTTGTTCGAATCCTGGGGCACCTGCTATTTCGCAGATTTTCTTCAATAGATTTACTTGCTTCTTGTTCATGGCGTAATTTACTTTGCTGCGAATATCAGAAAAAGATGAATAGTCAAGTTGAATCTTTAACTTGATTTAGCTTAACTGTAAAATAGAATTGACTGAGATTTTCCTGATGTATGAAGTCAGCCTTTTGAAAGAGCTGCTTTCACCGTGTCGAAAAAATCCTCAAGGAGGAAAAGTATTAAAAATCTTGATAAATGACCTGCAGTAACACCTGTCCTACTTGGCCTAGTGTGTTCTTGTCAATACCCTCCATAGAATCTTTGTGGGTGTGATGAAAATGACCGTATCCGGGTTTTTCTCCTTTTGTTTCGTAATGAACAATTGCGATTGATGGAATTCCTGTGATTTGGTTCACAAACAAATGATCATCAATAGTTTCACCACTTACATCATTTACGAATTTATTTCCAAAACCGAGTTCAGCCGCCACATTCCATACCTTACGAACGATTCTAGGCGCGAAGTACATTGATGTGCCTTCACGCGGGAAAGTAGCGTCAGGGGCACCTACCATGTCCAGTAAAATTCCGTACTCAGCTTTATAGCCTTGTTTGTGAGGTTCATTGGCCCAAAATTGGGAGCCAAGGCACCAATCCTTGTAATTTCCTTCAACCATGCTGCCTTCAGGAGCACCGTAATCTTCTGTATCGAAGAGCACAATGTCAATACCGTATTCAGTATTTTTACTGGAAAGAATTCGCGCAACTTCAACTAATACTCCAACACCACTAGCCCCATCATTTGCCCCGTCAATAGGGTCGTTGATGTTGGTGCTGTCCTTATCAGCAAAAGGACGGGTATCCCAATGAGCAAAAAGCAAGATTCTCTTTGGCTTTTCTACTTGGAATTGAGCGATAATATTTCGCATCGGTAGAGTGCTGCCGTCAAAGGCTAACACCTCACCCGTTTGTTCGATGACATCTGCTCCGAAGTTTTTGAATTTAGAAACGAGATAATCTCCACATGAAATATGCCCAGAAGTTCCTGGAACTCGAGGGCCAAATTCAGTTTGAATTTTGGTGTAGAAATAAGCAGAATCGGCGTTAAAGGTCGGGACATCGACTTTTGGCCTGTCTTTCTCCACCTGCTCCTTCTTTTTTACCTCGTGGTTATTGTCCGAAGTACATTTGTACAAGAACAAAATGCCAATAAACAAGACAAGCCCTGTGGTCAATAATTTGATTCTATCACTTTTCATATTCCCAACTAGTTCCTTCTTTCGAATCTTTTAATTTCACATTCATTGCCACCAGCTCATCACGGATGATGTCAGAGGTTGCATAGTCCTTTCTTTCCTTGGCTTCAGCTCTCAATTTAATAATCAACTCCATGAGATTTCCGCTTAAGGCGTCATCACTGCTCGATTCACTTACTAAACCAAGCACATCATGAACGTAAGCTTGCATGCTGTATTGCAATTGCTCAATATCTTTTGAGCTGAGCTTCAAACTACCGTCTTTAACGGAGTTGATAAGCTTTACAGCTTCAAAAAGTTCAGAGATTAAAATTGGACTATTAAAGTCATCATTCATTGCAGCAGCGCATCTGCCTTTCCAAGCTTCAATGTCGAAATCTGAAGAGTCTGAAGCAGGTATAGATTTCATAGTATCCACGGCTGTCATCAACCTTTTGAATCCTTTTTCTGCAGCCTGTAGTGCTTCATTTGAAAAGTCGAGCGTACTAGCGTAATGACATTGTAGCATAAAGAACCTGACCGTCATCGCCCCATATCCTCTTTCGAGAAGTTGGTGATTTCCGGTTAGCAGTTCTTCTGGGGTAAATCCATTCCCTTCAGATTTTGCCATCTTACGACCATTGACTGTCAGCATGTTACCATGCATCCAATATCGAACAGGGTCCTTGCCTGTTGCACCTACATTTTGTGCTATTTCACATTCGTGGTGAGGGAATTTCAAGTCCATGCCGCCACCGTGGATGTCAAAAGTTGGCCCAAGGTATTTGGTACTCATGGCAGAACACTCCAAGTGCCAACCAGGAAATCCTTCTCCCCAAGGAGATGGCCAATGCATCAAGTGCGTTTTATCCGATTTCTTCCAGAGCGCAAAATCAAGGCTATCTGCTTTTTCATCCTGCCCATCTAAATCTCTAGTGTTGCTGATTAAATCTTCAATCTTACGGCCGGAAAGCTTGCCGTAGTGGTGAGACTCGTGGTATTTCTTCACATTGAAATAAACAGATCCATTTACTACATAAGCGAATCCGTTTTCCAATATTTCCTCTATCATTTTGATCTGCTCGATGATATGTCCAGTAGCAGAGGGTTCGATTGAGGGAGAAAGTATGTTGAAAAGGCGCATAACATCATGAAAGCCGTTGGTGTAGCGTTGAACTACTTCCATCGGTTCAAGATTTTCGAGCTTTGCTTTCTTGGCGATCTTATCTTCACCGTAGTCCGTATCTCCAGTAAGATGTCCGACATCAGTAATATTCCGCACATATCTAACCTTGTATCCGAGATGGATGAGGTAGCGATAAACAATATCAAAAGTCAAAAATGTTCGAACGTTTCCGAGATGAACATCGCTATATACCGTTGGACCACAAACATACATCCCAACATGAGGAGGTGTAATTGGTTCAAAAGCTTCCTTTTGTCTTGACAGACTATTGTATATGTGCAAATGACTTTCCATAGTGCAAAGAAAAGAATGTTTCTCCTATTGGAGTACATGTATTACCCATAAAAAAACCGCCCAAGAATAGAGGGCACTGAAAAAGTCCATTAAGACATAAATGTTAGTAAAAGGGAGTGGAGGCGAGAGCAATTCCACTCCCTTTTTTTATATCTTAAATGGAGTTAATCTGTTGATGGATATGTTATTACGACA
>Ga0222689_1000243_pt1 | contig 19694 bp, 20 predicted proteins | sample AntAcemetage1231_FD_179838 | JGI IMG/M metagenome (GOLD analysis project Ga0222689, IMG submission 179838) | Saline water microbial communities from Ace Lake, Antarctica - #1231 | ecosystem: Environmental > Aquatic > Non-marine Saline and Alkaline > Saline | place: Antarctica: Ace Lake...
TTTTTCATTCGGGATTGACGGTCTCTCTGTTTTTTTTATTTTGCTTACAACTTTGTTAATTCCCTTGTGTTTTTTGACAAGTTGGAATACTGTCGTTAAGTTTTACAAAGAATATATTATCGCTTTTTTATTCATGGAAGCTTTTTTGATTTTGGTTTTTTCTGTTCGTGACTTGCTTTTATTCTATATTTTTTTTGAAAGTGTGCTTATTCCGATGTTTATTATTATTGGTGTTTGGGGTTCTCGTGAACGAAAAGTAAGAGCGTCTTATCTCTTTTTCCTCTATACTTTACTTGGTTCGGTTTTGATGTTATTATCAATTTTATACGTTTATTTTGAAGTAGGAACTACTGATTATGAAACGGTATTATCACACTCTTTTACTTTTTGCGAACAGCGTTTTATTTGGTTGGCATTTTTCGCTTCGTTCGCTTCTAAAGTTCCTTTGCTTCCTGCTCACATTTGGTTGCCAGAAGCCCATGTTGAAGCACCTACTGCTGGTTCAGTTGTATTAGCAGGGATTTTATTAAAATTAGGAAGTTATGGGTTCTTACGGTTTTCACTACCTTTACTTCCAGAGGCTTCTTTATTTTTTACTCCTTTTATTTTCACTTTAAGTATTTTAGGAGTAATTTATACGTCTTTAACTGCAATTCGTCAAACTGATTTAAAAAGAATTATTGCTTACACTTCTGTTGCCCATATGAACCTAGTTATGATTGGGATTTTTAGTTTCAACGTTGTAGGGCTAGAAGGTGCTATCTTACAAAGCTTAAGTCATGGTTTTGTTTCTAGCGCTCTTTTTTTGATAATTGGTGTTGTTTATGACAGGCATCATACTAGAATGGTAAAATATTATAGTGGTTTAGCTCACGTAATGCCAATTTTCACAACCATTTTTTTGTTTTTTACTATGGCAAATATTGCTTTACCTGGAACAAGTAGTTTTATAGGAGAGTTTTTGATTTTGTCAGGTACTTTCAAAGTCAGCACAAGTGCTGCTTTTTTTGGTGCTTCAGGAATGTTCTTAGGTGGCGGATATTCGTTATGGCTTTTTAATAGACTTGTTTATGGCAATCTAAAAATTCAGTACTTAACGAATTTTCAAGATTTAACTTTTAAAGAGCTTTTTGTTTTTCTGCCTCTTCTTGTTGGAACTCTTGTCATGGGAATCTATCCAGAAATTTTTTTAGGCTTGATTCACGAAAGTGTTCAAAATTTGATTTCACAAACAAATATTTAAAAAAAGTTTTGTTTTTTTTTTATAGTTAGAAGAAATGCTGTCTTTTTCGTCTAATGGTTAGGACTTTACTCTTTCACAGTAAAAATATGAGTTCAATTCTCATAAAAGATATTGTACTTACAAAAAAATTTAAACATAACAAATTCTATAATGCATTGCAAAATACTATTGCATATTTTGACAAATGTGAAAATGTAGTAATAAAATATGAGACGTAAAAAAAAAAGCATTTTTTTTTTACATTTATTTGATGAGTAACCGAGAGCATTAATTAAAAAAAAATTTTCTTTTTACATTTATTTGATGAGTAACGAGAGCATTGATTAAAAAAAATATTCCTTTTTACATTTATTCGATAGGTAGCAAAAATATTTGTTAAAAAAAAAGCTTTTTTTTTATATTTATTCGATAAGTAGCAAGAATATTCGCTAAAAAAAAAGCTTTTTTTTTATATTTATTCGATAAGTAGCAAGAATATTCGCTAAAAAAAAAGCTTTTTTTTATAAATAAAAATAAATTTTACGTACAACATATTGTTTTGCCTTCATTTTCTTCTAAAATTGTAAAACTTGTTTTTGATCTTGATACCCTGATTTTCATGTCTTTGTTGGTTTTAATGATTATTTCTTCGTTTAAACAGCACCCTATCCATTTCGGGTGCTCTTTTTTGCTTTATGCTTTTATGAGCATGCTCTCGCCGTTTTTCTCCAAGTCTTTAAAATTTTGTTATCTCCTAAACTTAAATATAACAATTTTTTTTTTAGCCTTCTCCTTTTATCTGCAGCCTATGGAAATGCTTTTTTTCTTTAGCACAGCGTTGCTAATAAAAAATGTAGGTTGTTTGTTGAATGGTAAGGTAATAAAAATAGACTTTTTATCTATTTCATATACACTTGCTTTTTTGATATTATTTTTGGGTGTTTTTTTGGTAGAAGAAGATTCGTTGCCAAAACTAACAACTTTTTTTAATTTCAACACCTCATTATGTGGGTTTGGTGATCCTGTTTCAGGACCTCCTACGGCTTCAGAGCGAGCTGCCACTAGCGGGGGACTTGCAATTATGACCTTTACGATTGCAAAATTTTTAGACTTCAAAAAAGAAGCGGCACTTGAAGCTATCAGAGGCAAATCAATTTTTGTGCCCCTTCTAGTGGCGCTGAAAACACCAGCTATTTTGGGAATTGTTTCTGTCGGTTTTACAGCTTTAGGTTTTGTTCATGCGGCGGAATCCTTTTCTCACTCTATAGTTCATTTTTGTTCTGGGCCATTTGAGAGAATTTCTGCTCCGGAGGGGCAACCCTATGAACCAAAGTCGGTTATTAATAACAAGGATTTGCCTCTTGCTGTTGAACGCCCGATAGCGGATCCAATCCCTGTAGCAGAAAAAAGAACAAGTTTACCGGATGCTTTGGACAGATCGAAAGCCGATTCCATCTCTCCATTCGGAAGGGAAATACGTAGTCCGCTTGAAAACAAGAGCTCGGGGCTTTTCCCCCCAAAATTGACGGACCTAATAGCTCCTCAGCATAAAATTCCAACATCGAGAGAACCATTTGTGAAATAAAAGGTTTTATTTAATTTTACTAATATTTTTAAAAAAATTCATTTTAATTATTTTATTAGTTTGTAGTTTAAGGGTAAAACGCGCCAGTTCTTACGGTAAAATATAGGTTCTAGTCCTATCAAGCTGCTATTTTAGAAATATTAATTTAATAAACGTTTTTGTAAAAACAAACATTTAGTATTTTGAGTTCATTCTTAATAAGATTTTATTTGGACTTCTCCAGCAAACTTAAATTTTTCATTCGGTATTGACGGTCTCTCTGTTTTTTTTATTTTGCTTACAACTTTGTTAATTCCCTTGTGTTTTTTGGCAAGTTGGAATACTGTCGTTAAGTTTTACAAAGAATATATTATCGCTTTTTTATTCATGGAAGCTTTTTTGATTTTGGTTTTTTCTGTTCGTGACTTGCTTTTATTCTATATTTTTTTTGAAAGTGAATTGTCTTTTTATTTTTGGTTTCAATCTCATTTTTTTCTAAAATATTCTTACTTTTTTTTTAGGAGCAAAAGATATTTTTTAAATGCAAGTAGCACAACAAATTTTGTCAAAGAAATAAAGTTTTTGGAAATATTATCTGTATATTTTTTGTAAAAAGAATTTAGTCAATTTGCCGTTAAATATTCTTTTTTTAAGCGAAATGGAGGCTGAAAAAGCTTGTTGAAGTTAAAAACTGAAAATTTTGATATTTATTTCATGTTACAAGCAGCAAAACTAATTGGTGCTGGATTAGCTACAATTGGATTAGCAGGAGCTGGTGTTGGGATTGGTACTGTTTTTGGCGCTTTAGTTCTTGGTGTTTCTAGAAATCCTTCTTTAAAAGATGAATTACAGCAACTAGCTATCTTAGGTTTTGCTTTAACTGAGGCTACTGCCTTATTTGCTTTAATGATGGCTTTTCTTATTTTATTTGCGTTTTAAGACATTTTTTTCAAACCGAATTCTTTATTCATAATTTTGGTAGCTCAGTTGGTAGAGCGGAGGATTGAAAATCCTTATGTCAGTGGTTCAAATCTGCTTCAGAATAACAAATGACTAATTTATTTTATAATCCGACTTTTCAACTAAAAAATGCTGTTAGAACAAAGTTTTGTTTGCGAATATAAATTAGTGGTAAATTATCTGCCTTCCAAGCAGAAAATATGAGTTCGATTCTCATTGTTCGCTGAAAAAATAAAAGCTTCAAAAAATTGTTTTGTTGAAAGCGTTTTTTGCGTATCTATTATTTTATCAGTTAAGGCAAATACTTTTTTAAAAACTAAAAACCATGGCAGATTTTTAAACAACAAGTTTATTGATACTATAAAAGGACTTTCAAAAAACCGTAATTTTTATAAGTTTTTGCTTTCTTTCTCTCTTGTAAAAAATTTTGTTCCTCTCAAAAAAAAGATATAAACAACAATATGAAAAACAATATTTGCTTCAATAATATTTATATTCCTCGTGCTGTAGTGTTACCATCTGTTATTGTTTTAGAAACAACAAATGAATTCTCAAAATTTTACGAATTTTGTCGATTTATTGAAAAATATCCTAATAGAAATTTTCCTGGCATAGACACAACTATGGACTTTTCTTTGATTCATCAAAATTGTTTTAAAATGTTTCTGCCAGAAGTTTTTTTAGCAACCTCAATTTTGATACTTACTTTATACGCCGTTTTTATTGCCACTTCAAAAAAATTGGGGTATCCGTTGATTATTAAAAACTTAAATAGACTTTGTGTTTTAGTTTTGTTTATGACATTTTTACTTATTCATAACATTTCAGTTTCTTTTCTGCTCTTTTATCAAAATACTTTTATTTTTGATTTACTCTCCTCTAATGTTAAACAAATTCTGGTAATCGCTACTCTTTTTTCTTTGGTAATTTCTGAAGATACTGTAATAAAACAGAAGATAAATAACTTTGAATACTTTATTTTAACTCTTTGCGCTGTTTTGGGTTTAATGTTTTTAGTTGCCTCTTATGACATGATTTCGTTATACTTAGCTATCGAAATGCAAAGTTTGTGCTTATACGTTTTAGCGGCTTCGAAAAAAGATTCATCTTTTTCAGCCGAAGCTGGGTTGAAATATTTTATTTTGGGCTCTTTTTCTTCAGCTCTGTTATTATTTGGCATTTCAGTTTTGTATGGAATGACTGGGACAACCAACTTTGACAATCTTCATCTCCTTTTATCTGGACTTGGTTATGATACTTCTTTTTTGATAACGTCTATTGAAAAAGCATTGTTAGCAATTTCTGCAGCATTTTTTTTTAAGGTAGCCGCGGCACCTTTTCATATGTGGTCTCCTGATGTTTATGAAGGCTCTCCCATAAGTTCGACTATTTTTTTCGCTATCGTTCCGAAAATCGCTTTATTTGCTGTGTTTGTAAGAACTTTTCAAACGATTTTTTCAAGTTTTGAAGAGTTTTTTATCGTTTTATTGATCTTTTTCTCTATTTGTTCTGTCATTGTTGGATCATTTACAGCTTTACGACAAAAAAGATTAAAACGTTTGTTGGCTTATAGTTCAGTTGGTCATGTAGGTTACCTCTTATTGGCTTTTTCGTCGAATTCTTTAGAAGGCGTACAAGCTTTGTTTTTCTATTTAATTATTTACATGTTAACCGGACTTTGCATTTGGTCTGTAGTGTTATCTATAAATACAAAAACAAATTTAGAAAAAAGTAAAACTTTGCTTGACTTAGGTTCAGTTTCTTACTCGAACGCTTTGTTAAGCTTTACTGCTCTTATTGCTTTTTTTAGTTTAGCAGGAATTCCGCCTCTTGCTGGGTTTTTTGCTAAACTAGAAATTTTTGTAAGTGCTTTGGAGTCTTCTTTATACTTTGCTTCTCTTGTAGCAATTTTATCCAGTGTTGTTTCAAGCTTCTTTTATATTCGACTTGTTAAAACAATGTATTTCGAAAAAAAAGAAGAAGATACTTCGGGCATCCCTGTCAATCATTCCTGCTCTTTAGTGATGGCTTTTTGTTCGTTTTTTTTAGTCTATTTTTTTGTAGATCCTAACTTTCTTTTACTCCTAGCGCAAAAGATGGCTCTTTGCCTTTTTTAATATTATGTTTTTTATAATGGAATATTTTTCAATATTTTTAATGCTTCTTGTAAGCGTTGGTTTAGCTTGTCTTATTTTCGGAGCTTCTTACTTTTTAGGAAATCAACTCCCAGATACAGAAAAAGCCTCTGTTTATGAGTGTGGTTTTGACCCTTATGAAGATTCCAGAAATAAATTTGATATTCGTTTTTATTTGGTTGCTATTCTTTTTATTATTTTTGACTTGGAAGCGCTTTTTTTGTTTCCCTGGTCTGTTTCTTTAAGTTATTTATCTTCGATGGGATTTTGGACGATGGTAGATTTTTTATTTGAGTTAACTGTCGGCTTTGTTTATGTTTGGAAGATTGGTGCTCTAGAATGGGAATAATCAAATAGAAATGAAGTATTTGCTTATTCGTGAACGTCTCCGAAGAAAATGTTTTAAATCGTTAGAAACAAGCTTTCTTGCTCTAAAATTTATTATTCACAATCAAAAATTATCAAATTCTCTTCGTTGGGAAGCTTCCTTGTTATTATCAAAATTTTCAAAAACGTCACGAATCACTTTGAAAAATCGATGCTTTTTGACAGGTCGCGCACGAAGTTATTCACGGTTTTTCAATCTTTCTCGTATTCAATTTAGAAATTTAGCACGAAATGACTTTTTACCTTTTGTTGAGAAATTTAGTTGGTAGTAAAATTAATTTTTAATGTTTATTTGTGGGAAATTCTCAGCTTCTTCTTTATTGGGGAGGTTCTTTATTTTTAGTTTTTATTTTAATGAAAAACAATTTTCTGCGTTATTTTCCACACAATTTTAATATTGACAAAAATATTACGCTTGATTAGCTTTTTTGACAATTTTATAAAAACGAAATAATTCGATAGTTAAAACTTTGAAAATTTTTCTAAGTGTATCAAGAGTGTAATCATTTTTCACTTTATTTTTACTCCACTTAAAAGTATCAGGAAATAACGCAGTTTGGTAGCGTATCTGTTTTGGGAACAGAAAGTCAAGGGTTCAATTCCCTTTTTCCTGTTTTTTATATTATAAGTATGTAGCTCAGTTGGTTAGAGCGCTGGACTTTTAATCCATTGGCCTTGAGTTCAAATCTCAACATACTTAATGTTTTTCTGTTTTAACTACAATTTAAAAAATCTTAAGCCTTTGAAAAAAAGCAAATGTCGTTTTGTTATTTTTTGATTCGTGACTTTTTAAAACTGCTATTTACTTGTTTATGTAGTGCTGGTCAATAAACAGAATATGTTTTCAACTTGTTAATTCGCCAATTTTAATAATTTTTTAAACAATGAAATTTATTCTTACTCTAAAAATTTTCGTTAAAACTACTTCCTTATTTTTATTTTTAATTCTAGAGCAACATTTAAGTTTTCTAGAAGCACCTTCTCCGTGGCAATGTGGTTTTCAAGTACCTGCTACGCCAATTATGGAAGGTATTATCAATTTTCACAACCATATAATGTTTTTTATGATCTGTGTTGGTGTTTTTGTGCTGTGGCTTATTGGTCGTTGTTTGATTCTTTATAAGTCATCAACTAATTTGAAAAAAGTGGATAACTTTACTCATGCAACAGCAGTTGAAGTCGTTTGGACTGTTGTCCCAGCGATTATTTTAATGGTTATTGCTATTCCTTCGTTTGCTTTATTATATTCTATGGACGAAATGTTGGATTCTTCCATCACTTTGAAAGTAATTGGTCATCAATGGTATTGGAACTACGAATACTCCGACTATAATCACTTGAAAGAAGATAACTCTGGTATTAATTTTGATTCTTATATGCTTGTTGATGGTCCAGGTTATTTTCGTTTGTTAGAAGTCGATAATAGAGTTATTCTACCTATTAATACGCATATTCGAGTTTTAATTACTGCTGCCGACGTTTTGCATAGTTGGGCAGTGCCTTCTTTCGGTGTTAAGGTTGACGCTTGTCCTGGTAGATTAAACCAAACTACTGTGTTTATTAAGAAACCTGGCATTTTTTTTGGTCAGTGTAGTGAATTGTGTGGAACAAACCACGGTTTCATGCCAATTTGTGTCGAGGCCGTTACTATGTTTGATTACACTTCTTGGATAGAAAGAAAATTGGAAATTTAAATTTTTTTAGCAAACATTTAGTGCTTAATTTTTTTTTTACTTTTGTTTTGATTAATTTACCTTTAAAAAACTTTTATAATTGTTAATAAATTTTTTATGTTTTTTTCTTCTATTTGTTTTTTAAAAGTTCTATCTATTGTTATTCCATTATTAATTTCTGTAGCTTACTTCACACTAGCAGAAAGAAAAATTATGGGCTCTATTCAACGCCGACGAGGACCAAATGTTGTTGGATATCTTGGATTATTACAGCCTTTAGCTGACGGTTTGAAACTTTTTGCAAAAGAAACCTTACTGCCGACAACGGCAAATACTGGAATTTTTGTTTTAGCCCCTCTGTTAACTTTTATTCTAAGTTTAATCGGCTGGGCGATTATTCCTTTTGGTGAAGGCTTGGTGTTGTCAAATATCAATCTTGGTATTTTGTATTTATTCGCCGTTTCATCTTTAAGTGTTTACGGAATTGTTTTATCAGGGTGGTCAAGTAATTCAAAATATTCTTTTTTGGGTTCTCTGCGATCAGCCGCACAAATGATTTCTTACGAAGTTTCAATAGGTTTTATAATTATTTCTGTAGTTCTGTGTTCCGGTTCTTTTAATTTAAGTGATATTGTTCTTTCACAAGAAAACACTTGGAATATCTTTCCTTTACTGCCTATGTTTTTGATGTTTTTCATTTCTGCTCTAGCTGAAACAAATCGGCATCCTTTCGATTTACCTGAAGCAGAAGCAGAGCTTGTTTCTGGTTACAATGTTGAATATTCTGCGATGGGTTTTGCCCTGTTTTTTTTAGGTGAATACGCAAATATGTTGCTTATGAGTGCTGTGACTTCTATACTTTTTTTAGGAGGCTGGTTACCTTTTTTAAATATTTTACCCTTCACTTTTATACTTTCTCCTTTTTGGTTAGGGTTTAAAATTTCTATTTTTGTTATTCTTTTTTGTTGGATTCGTGCAGCATTGCCGCGTTATCGTTACGATCAACTTATGTCTTTAGGTTGGAAAGCTTTTTTACCTTTGTCATTAAGTTGGTTGATTTTTACAGCGTCTGTTTTGATTAGTTTCAACTGGTTACCAATGTAAAATAATCAACAAAATAAAGAAATTAATCTATAATTTACGAATACAACCTTATAAATTCTCTATGAAAACTATTTACCAATTAAAAGTTTCAACGAACAACATAACAAGCCTTATCTTTCTTGAATCGCTTCTTTTTTCTTCTTCACCTTTAAAAAAATATTTTAAAATACTTTTTATTGCATTGCCAAAAAAAATAAAGAAATTTGTTTTAATAAAGTCACCACATATAAATAAAAAGTCAAAAGAGCATTTTCAAATTTCAACATTTCAAAGACTATTCTATTTAAGTTATCATTTTTCTACAAAAAACTTAGAAAAAAATTTTCATTTACGAGGATTTTTAGAACAAAAAATTCTAAAACACTTTTTTTGTCGGATTCCAAATGACGTTCATGTTGTTTTAAAAAAAACAACACACTCTTCATAAATTTTTTTAAGAACATCATACGACTATTTTTAACTTAAAACTAACGCTATATTAATTACTTAAAAGCATAACAAAAAATGAACGCAAAGATTTTTAAAAAAAATACTCAACGACATCCATATCATTTAGTCGACTCAAGCCCTTGGCCTTTTGTAGCCTCAATAAGTGCGTTTGGTTTAACCTTCGGTAGTGTAATGTTTTTACATAATTTTTTAGGAGGTTGGAATTTATTTTGCCTTGGTATTTCTGCAACTCTTTTTACTATGTTTGCCTGGTGGAAAGACATTGTTCGTGAAAGTGTTTTTGAAGGTCAACACACTTTTGACGTTCAGCAAGGACTTCGTCAAGGAGTTTTACTTTTCATTGTTTCTGAAATTATGTTTTTTTTTGCCTTCTTTTGGGCTTTTTTTGATTCCACTATCAAACCTTCGGTTATGATTGGTAGCATTTGGCCTCCTGAAGGATTGGAAATTTTAAGCCCTTGGGGGATTCCTTTGTTGAATACAGTAATCCTATTAACGTCAGGCGGAACTGTTACATGGGCACATCATTCAATTGTTGCAGGTTATAAAAAACGCTCAGAAATGGGTTTGTTTTTAACAATCGTCTTAGCTGTTGTTTTTACCGCTCTTCAGGTTTTTGAGTATCTGCAGTCTCCTTTTGAGATTTCAGATGGTGTTTATGGTTCGTGTTTTTTCTTGGCTACAGGTTTTCACGGTTTTCATGTTTTTATTGGTACTTGTTTTTTAGTGATCTGTTTAATTCGATTAAATTTAAATCATTTCACTCGAGAACATCATTTTGGTTTTGAAGCTGCTGCTTGGTATTGGCATTTTGTCGATGTCGTTTGGTTATTTTTGTTTATCACTATTTACTGGTGGGGCTCTTAAATTTTTGTTAAAAAATGAAAACTTTTATGCTTTTTTTATCCAGTCCTTTAGAACAATTTTCAATTTTGCCTTTAAATAAAATTTTGTTTTTGGGTTTTGACTTTTCTATTACAAATTCTGTTTTTATACTAACCTTTGGTTTTTCTTGTTTCTTTTTTGCTTTGTGTTCTTTGAAATCTGTAAAAAACAGTTTTTATGTTGTTCCTAATAGAATTCAATTTTTAGTTGAAATGATTTATGACGTTGTCTATGGTCTAATTAATGATAATGTTGGCTCAGTTGGCAAAGCTTTTTTTCCATACATTTTTACTCTATTTATTTTTATCTTAATTTCTAATATCATAGGTTTGGTTCCTTATAGTTTTACTGTTACCAGCCATCTTATTGTCACTTTTGCTTTAGCCTTGATGACTTTCATTGGAATTAATCTTGTTTGCTTGCGTGAACATGGTATCAACTTTTTGTCATTATTTTTACCACCAGGTTCTTCAATCATTTTAGCTTTACTCTTAGTACCTATCGAATTTGTTTCGTATATTTTTAGGCCAATTAGTTTATCTGTTCGATTGTTCGCTAATATGATGGCAGGACATACTTTGTTAAAGGTTATTGCCGGATTTTCTTGGTCTATGCTGTTAGTTGGTAGTAGTTTAATACTTGCAGCGCATACAATACCTTTAAGTATTCTAGTTGTATTAATGTTATTAGAATTCGCTGTTGCTGTTATCCAAGCTTATGTCTTTACAATTTTAACTTGCATTTATATTAACGACGCAATTCATTTACATTAAAAAAAGAGTAAAAAGTTTCTGCCAAAACTTTGTACTATCTCAAGTTTTTTTGTTTTTTTTACTAGTAGATCACACGTTTTACTATTTCTAGTACTTTTGTATGACTTTATTGCGTTAAAAAATTATAAATAAAATCTCAACATTGTTTGCCAAACGAAAAGGCTTTTTTGAAGAAAATAGGATTCGAACCTACGAAAGAAAATCTAACAAATTTACAATCTGTCACTTTTAACCACTCAGTCATTTCTTCTTTAAAAGATTTTAATTCCTTAGATACGACGCTTTTTTTTTCTTCGACATCCGTTATGGATTTTTTGTGTTTTATCTACGTATTTTACTATTCTTATTTGTTTTTTCATTAACCCTTTTAGAACAGACTTTTTTCCTTTTCCAAGTCCTTTAAAAAAAAGATTAACTTCCAATATCTTGCTCTCGATTAATTTTTCAGCCAATAGTTCGGCTGTTTGTTGAGCGGCGTGTGGTGTTGATCTTTTTGACCCTTTAAAGCCAAGCATTCCTGGACTAAGTATTATGTTTTTATCTTTTCCTCCCGTTGCTTGTAATATCGTATTATTTGTTGTGCTTTTAATTGAGATATTAATTATTTGTTTTTTCATTTATTCAACTTTTTTACTGTTTTAGCATTTGTACGTGTTCGCTGACCTCTCCTGGGTAAATTAAACTTTGCTCGTTGCCCTTTATAACATTTTATTTTTATTTGATGTTCTTTCGTTCTGTTTAAAATTTGTTTTAATTCATCTCCGTTTTTGATATGAGTTTCAATATACGCTACAATTCTATTTTTTATTTCTACTGTTATATGTTTAAGAAGAGTTTTTTCAGAAAGTCCTAAAAATTTGCATAGCTTGATGGAATTTTTCTTACCGACACCAAAAATATTTTGCAAAGCTTTTGGAGCAGCTTTTTTGTCTGAAATATCAGTATTTAAAAAGTAAATCATTCTTATTTATTGCATTTTTAGCTCAGTTGGATTAGAGTATCAGCCTTCTAAGCTGTAAGTCACAGGTTCGATTCCTGTAGAATGTGAAATTTTTATTATTTCTAGGCCAGTTTCACTATGCCTTACTAAAAATTAATTATAAATTTTTCCTCCTTTTGTTTTTACCAGCAATTAAATTTTTTTTTTATGATATCATTAAATCAAAGAAAACCAATAACACCTTCACAACGACATCTTCGTTTGCTATCAAAGCCTTTCAATATTAATTTTTGGCCGGACATTAGCCACTTTATCTACGACCTAAAAATTTCTTGTTTAAAAAATCAGACATTGTTTTTAAAAAATAAATCAGGTCGAAATAATAAAGGACGTATTACTGTCTTCACTAAGGGAATCGGCCATAAAAAAAAACATCGACAGATTACTTTTTTAAGAACAGGTTTGTCTGGTATTGTTGAGTATATCGAACACGATCCTTATCGTTCAACAAAAATAGCACGTATTTTTTCAGAAAAAACAAATTCATTTTTTTACATTTTAGCACCTCAAGGTTTGCGAAGAGGACATTTTGTTAGTTCTCAACTAAGAGAATCTGAACTGAACTTTAAAATCGGAAATCTTTTTTTTTTGAAAGATTTACCTTTAGGTGTCTTCGTCCACAACATTTTTTTTCCTAAAAAAGAAGGTGGTTTTTCTCGTTCCGCAGGTTGTGGGGCTCAAATTATTTCAAAAGATGAAGTACAATGCCGTTTAAGATTAAATTCTGGCGAACAACGTTTATTTAGGTTAAATACAGAAGCAACTTTAGGTGTTTTATCAAATTCCTCTCATAGGTTTGTTAATTTAGCTAAAGCAGGACGATCTCGTTGGCTTAATAAACGACCATTAGTCAGAGGTGTTGCAATGAATCCTATCGATCACCCACATGGTGGTGGTGAAGGAAAAACTTCAGGTGGCAGACCATCGGTTACGCCTTGGGGTAAAATTACTAAAGGGAAACCAACGAAAAAAAATCACTCTAAATAGTTAGAAAAAATTTTAATGTCAAAACGTTCTCTTTGGAAAGGGCCCTTTTTTGACGAGATTTTTTTTCAAAAAAATCGTCAAAAAAATAAACAAAAAGTTAAAACAACATCTCGAAACAGCGTTATTTTGCCCTTTTTAGTAGGAAAAACGATTCAAGTACACAATGGTAAATTTTATGTTCCTTTAGTGCTTAACGAAGACATGGTTGGTTATAAAATAGGTGAGTTTATACCTACAAGATTAAGACACATTTATAAGATAAAAAAAAAAGGCTAAAAAATATGGGACAAAAAGCAAATCCAAATAGTTTTCAAAGATCTACAAAGACTGCCATCACTTTCGGAAGTGGGCATAGAATGAATGAATACTCTACTTTATTGAAAGAATACTTTTCTATTTCTTTCAATATTGTAGCACTTTTTGAAAAAAATAATTGTGTTGTAAAAGATTGCTTTTTTACAACACAGAATAAAAAAGCATTCATTACGTTGTTTATCAATTTTTTAGTTTTAAAAAAACGCTCTTCAAAAAATAAACGTTTGTCGGATCTTAAAAAAACAGATTTGGAGATTCCGATAATCATTCAAAAGGTTTTTTTCGCTTTGACGAAATTCGGATATTTTTCGTCAAAAAGGTTGATTTTACAAAACCTAAACAAAACAGCTTTGAAATACCAAAAAACTTTTTTTTCAAAAGAATACGTTCAAATTAAAAAAGAATTGAATATTTTTTCTAAAGAAATTTATTTTGAATCAGGCATCTTTTTGTTTTGTTTGATGAATATGACAAAAAATACGAGTTTATTAATCTCAAAATTTATTGCTCGTTTCTTCAAACTTTTTCATAGAACAAAAAAAATAAATAAATTTTTACTTTTTTTGACAAAATTTGTAGATAACGTTGACAATCTTAGGTTTAAAGGAAGCCGAATTAAAGGATTAAAAATTCAAATAAAAGGTCGTTTTAAAGGAATTTCAAGAACCAAAATACGTCTGTTTCAAAAAGGTTCTATTCCTTTGCAAACAATTTCAAATAAAATAAAGTATTCCTTAATGCATATTAATACCAGTTATGGTGTTTTCGGTGTAAAAGTGTGGATTTTTGAATAATGTTATTACAACCAAAAAAATTAAAATTCAAAAAACTAAAAAAAAATTATTTAAAAAATTGTCTCGAAACTAAATCGTTTGAATTAAGGCAAGGAACTGTTGGGTTGAAAGCTTTAAGTAGTATGCGAATAACATCACGTCAAATTGAGGCTGTCCGTCAATGTATCAATCGTGATTTAGGTCGAAGTGGTAAAATTTGGATTAACGTTTTTCCTCAGATTCCTGTTACAAAAAAACCTACTGAAAATAGAATGGGGAAAGGAAAAGGTTCCATTTCTTTTTGGTGCGCACCGATAAAAACAGGAACTCTTTTGTTTGAAATTGCTGGTGTTTCAAATATGATGGCAAAACGAGCATTAGTTAAAGGTGGGAATAAGCTACCGTTTAAAACAAAAGTTATCACAAGGTAATTGAACTTACTTTAGAGTATTCGCAACGTTCTAATAAAAAAATATGTCAAACGCTATGTTGAACAAAAAAAAGCAAATAACAACTATTTCAAAAAGTTCTTCTTTAAAAACACCCTTTTTTTTTAACTTACCTCAAATTCCAAAAACATCTTATTTCCAAACGAATTTTTATGATAATGTTTTGAGTGAATTGAGCACAGTCCTAAAAGAAAAATCGAAAAAATATTCTAAACCATTTCGTTTTTCATTTTCTCAGCATAGTGTTAGATCACATTCTTCTTTTACAGAACATTTTTTAAAACAGAAGACGATAAAAAGTAATTTAAAAAAACATCTTCTCTTTTTAAAAAGCCTTTTAAAGAAAAAAAAACGTTATTGTTGTTTTTTTCTGAAAAGAATCAAGGGTGGTTATGTTGCCTCTTCTTTAGGTTTGCTTTCTTTTACCCCAAAAAGTTTGGCAGGGAAAGTTTACCGAAAAACTAAGAAACAACGTTTATTAGGCTTTAAATTTTTAAGGAGAAAAAAACGTTTTTCATATAAAAAGTTTATAAAAATTAATTTAGTATCTTCTTCTAAAAAAAGAAAAATTTATACAAATCCAGTTAGAAAAAAGTTTTTCATATAAAAAGTTTATGAAAATTAATTTAGTATTTCTCTTCTCTTGAACGCTCTTTTTTAAAAAATTGCATTAAATTAAAAATCTTAGCTTTTTTCCTCCTTTTTCAATGTTTAGGATTAAATTGCTATTCATTAAAGAATTCAAAAAATCCCTTTGATTTTTTAAATAATAATAAATTTTACGTATGAAAAATTCAATGCTCAAAGTTTTTGTTAACGATTATCCTATTCTTGTTTCAAAAAATACAAGTGCTTTAGAAGCTTGTGAGGCTTTTGGCGTTTTTGTTCCAAGATTCTGTTATCACGAAAGATTGAATGTTGTTGGTAACTGTAGAATGTGCTTAGTTGAAATTGAAAAAGCTCCTAAACCTGTCGCATCTTGCGCTTTTCCAGTGGCTTCTAGTATGAGAATTTATACAAATACTCCACTCGTTCAAAAAGCTCGAGAAAATGTGTTGGAGTTTTTATTGATGAATCATCCGCTCGACTGTCCGATTTGCGATCAAGGTGGAGAGTGTGATTTACAAGAACAAACTATGATGTTTGGATCAAATCGTAGTCGTTTTTTCTATTCAAAACGAGGTGTCGAAGATAAAAACTGTGGGCTCTTAGTCAAAACCATTCTAACACGTTGTATTCACTGTACTCGATGTGTTCGTTTTCTCCAAGATATTGCTGGACAAGAAGACTTAGGCACTACTTTAAGAGGTCAAGAAACTAAAATTGGAACTTACATCGAAAAAAACTTAAATTCTGAGCTTTCTGGAAATATTATTGACCTTTGTCCTGTTGGAGCATTAACTTCAAAACCTTATGCGTTTTCTGCTCGCCCTTGGGAAATAAAATCCGTAGAAACTGTAGATATTAATGACAGTGTTGGATCGAATATAAGACTAAATTTTAAAGAAACGGAAGTTTTAAGGATTTTACCTATTTTGAACGATACTTTAAATGAAGAATGGATATCTGATAAAACTCGATTTTCCTTCGACGGTTTAAAAAATCAACGTTTAAGATCACCTTACATATTGCAAATGAATACTCCGAAGATTGAGATTCGTCAAATTAAATGGGAAGCTGCTTTAGAAATTTTTCACTCTAAACTACAAAAAGCCTTACAAGAAAATCCAGAAAACGTTTTATTCGTTTGTGGGAATACTTTAGACTTAGAAACTCTTGAAAGTTTGAAAGAAATTTCTGAAATTCTAGGCAACACTTTAATAACAGAAGATTTTTTAAATTTGGAAAATGATTTGACAGTATCGATTAAATCTAATACTAATTTTTCTAATGTTTTAGAATCTGATTTGTGTTTAGTTGTCGGAGCTAATTCACGTTTTGAAGCTTCTTTGTTAAACGTTCGTCTTAAAAAAAGAATTCGAAAAGGTGAATTCATTAAAGCTTCTATCGGTTTGCGTGATAATTTGACATATTTGAACGATTCGATTGGTAATTCAATTAAGACTTTGATTGAAATCTCAGAAGGCAAACATTCTTTTTGTCAAAAGCTAGTAAAAACACAAAAACCTTTTATTATCGTTGGCTCGGGCGTTAAAAAACGCATTGATTCTAAAGCAATGTCTGCTTTAATTGAAAAATTGTCGAGATATACAAATGTTGTTAATGAAGATTGGTTAGGTATAAACTTCTTACCTATTAAAGCAAATACAGTTGGCTCTAATTTAATGGGTATTAGTCAAAAAAACAAATCAAAATTGACTAGTAAGAAATGGAAATTTATTTATTGTGTTGGCCTAGATTTCTTTCAAAAAGATTCTCTTTTTCCAAATCCCTTTTTTAAAAGTCAGTTTGTAGTAGTTCAAACACCTTACGTTTTTCCTTCGTTGTTAAAAGAAAAAACAGGTTTACTTTTACCTACGACAGTTTTCACAGAAAAAGATGGGATTTTTGTTAATTTAGAAAGCAGGATTCAGAAAACTTCTACTGCTCTGATTAGTCCTAGTTTAGCACGAGACGACGTAAAAACCGTGAGTATTTTATTTTCAAAAATTTTGAAACGACAAAAAGGAATTTTCTACCCTTCTTTAAAAACTTTTTCAAATATACTCGAAATTGATAAATATTTTAGTTTAGGTTTTAATTCAAATAAAAAAACCTTTACTAAAACTTTATTAACATTTTTGTCTAAAGAAACACCACAAAAAGTTATGAAAACACCTTTAACCGTTGTTTTATCCAACTTTTTTGTTTCCAATCAAATCACAAAAAATTCTTTGGTAATGTCGAAGTGTGCTTCTTCTTTTAAAAGAAATTACTTGAATTTTTTTTGAATCTTTTGGTACTTAGAAATAAGCGTTAAAAAAATTAATTTTTGTATTTCTTTTTGCCAAAACCATTTTTGTTTTATAATAATTATTTTCTGTCCTGTTAAAAACAAAATACTTGTTTTTGCGAAAAACATTTTATATTTACTAAAATTTTCAAAAATGTTTTGTTACGCTTTAAAAAGAAAACATTTTCTACAGGTTGTTAAACAGTATTATTCACAATTTTCTTATGGAAGATTTTTAGTCGATTATTTGACGTTTTCTTAAGAAATTGTGTTCATAGTAAGCTTAAAGTGTAACTTTACTTTTTTAATTTTCGTAATTTCGATTTAGGTTATCATGCCGCAGTTTGATAAAATAACCTTTTTCAATCAAGTCTTTTGGTTATTTCTTTTCTTTTCTGGTTTTTATTTGATCCTTTTAACAGACTTTTTACCGAAAATAAGTTCGGTTTTAAAAGCACGTAATAAAAAACTTCAAAAAGGAACTGAGGATGTAGTTTTTCTTTTAAAAGAGCAAGATACAGTAACTAATCTTTTCAACCTTTTTTTTAGAAAAACGTCTTTTATGTCTAAGGCGTCGTTAACAATATATAGTGAATTTTTTTGTATAAAATTTATGACAATGTTCTACCTGTGGTGCCTTTTTTTTCAAGGTTGTGAATCTATAGAAGAAACATTACGCTTACGTTCAGTTATAGTTTTAACAACAAAAAATGATTTTTAGGACTGTCCATTAGAAACTCGATTAACGCTTTTACCAGTTCATTTTATTTGTCTAAAAATTTTCTCTAGTAGCTCAGTTGGTAGAGCAAACGGCTGTTAACCGTTAGGTCAAAAGTTCAATTCTTTTTTGGAGAGTTTGGAATATCGCCAAGTGGCAAGGCTCCTGTTTTTGGTACAGGCAATCAAAGGTTCAAATCCTTTTGTTCCATTGGCAAGTATAGCTCAGTTGGTAGAGTATTAGGTTGTGATTCTAAAAGTCGTGGGTTCAAAACCCACTGTTTGCCTTTTTTGACGGTTGATTAGCATAATGGGTAATGCGTTAAATTGCAAATTTAATGATGATGGTTCAAATCCTTCTTTAACCTATCTTATAATTAGATTCTTTTTTATACTTGTATTTCAGACAAAAAAGCTCTGCAAAACATTTTTGGTGTCGGTAAAAAAAATTCCATCAAAGCTCTGCAAATTTTTAAGACTTTTCAAAAAAGCTTTTATTGGAAAGGGTTTATTAAAAACAAAGAAACGGTTCATAGAGTAGTTAAAACTCTTAAAGGGTTTCAAAATAATATTTTGGAAGAAAGTTTGACAAAAGAAAGGATTAAAGCTCTCGTGGATTATAATTTTAATCAGAATAAAATAATTTTTTAAAAAAGCGTCAAAAAAAACATTTTTTTTTTTTGTAACTAAAGAAATTATAAATCATTAAATTAAATAAAAGGAATGAGGCCAAAAATTGAATCGAAATTAAATTGAAATTAAATATTTTGATTTTTTTTGTATAAGTCTGTAGTAACTCAGTTAGCTAGAGCGCTGGACTTTTAATCCATTAATCTTAAGTTCAAATCTCAACATACTTAATGTTTTTTCTGTTTTAAATACAATTTAAAAACTCATTAAACCTTTGAAAAAAGCAAATGTCGTTGTGTTATTTTTTGATTCGTGATTCTTTAAAGCTGTTATTTACTTTTTTGCTTCTTTGTGTAGTGTTCGTCAATAAACTGAACATGTCTTCAACTTGTCAACTCGCCAATTTCAATAATTTTTTCAACAATGAAATTTATTCTTACTCTAAAAATTTTCGTTAAAACTATTTGTTTCTTCTTCTTTTTCTTTCGAATTCTAGACCAACTTTTAAGCTTTCTAGAAGCACCTTCTCTTTGGCAGCCAGTTATGACAATTTCTGAAGAAATTATGAACTCTTTTTATTGTCTAACATTTTTTATTTATGTTTTTGTGCTGTGGCTTTTTGTTCGTCAATGTTTGATTCTCTATTCGATTATTTCTAATTCGCCAACTACTTTGACAAAAATGATGTTTTTTATCTTCTTCTTTTTTGTATGGCCTTTTCTTTAAATTATCTTTTATAAAAATAATTTACTTTTATTGCATATTTTTTTTTGGGGG
>Ga0222689_1000250_pt1 | contig 19165 bp, 15 predicted proteins | sample AntAcemetage1231_FD_179838 | JGI IMG/M metagenome (GOLD analysis project Ga0222689, IMG submission 179838) | Saline water microbial communities from Ace Lake, Antarctica - #1231 | ecosystem: Environmental > Aquatic > Non-marine Saline and Alkaline > Saline | place: Antarctica: Ace Lake...
AAGTACCTATATACGATGAATTGTTAATTGCAGTCTCGGTGTAAGTGCTTACTTCTCGAAATCTTACGTTCGGGAAGCCTAAAGTAGCACCTACAAAAAGTTTGTCTTGGTAATTAGCTCCACCTGTTAATACAGTCTCTCCCATACTGCCTGTTCTCTCCACATTCTTTATTTGCATCATATTCTCAATCAATCCACCTTCTCGAATAGCATTGGTGTAAGTCGTCACACCGCCAGTATCAGTGGGATTGATGAGGTAGGTTTCATAAGCTAGGGATGCTCCAAATGGGAAAAAGTCAAATAAATCTGCTTCTAGATTTCCATCCGCCTGCTGAGTGAAGACATCCAACAATGTCGTTTCATTGACGGTACCCGCTACTCTAAAATTTTCTTGAAAGCTTTTCAGTTTGTTGTATCCAACTCCGAAATTGAAATATTTCCAATCGACAGATCTGCCTTCATAACTCCCGACAAGTCCAATATTCGAAATCTGCATTAGCGCACGAAACTCTTCTGCTTCTGTACCTAAATAATTCGCTGAAACTGAGTTTGAGAGCAGTGAAGGGGTGAAGGTGAATTCATTTCTCCTGTACAATCCTATTCCAGCTGGGTTTGTGCTGAAGGTGCTAATGTCTGCACCCAGAGCTCCGAAAGCTCCAGACATTCCAATTGTTCTTGCCGTTCCTTGTGGGTTCAGCCAGCTGTATCTCAATGCATCAACTTCATTTTGAGCAAATCCCACATAGCTCACCATAGCCGCAGTAATTGTGAAGAGTATCCTTTTCATATTTTGCTATTTAGATGATGACTATCGTCTGCCGCTACTTCTAGTGCTTGATGAGCCTGAATTTAAACTTCTACTAGAGCCAGATGAGTTTCCCAATGAAGGAGAACTTGGATTTGGCGAAAGGCTGAGTCCACCTCTAGATCTGCTCGGACTTGATCCACCACCGCGTGATGGCGAAGTTCTAGAAGGCGAAGTAGATGGTTGTCTACTCGGAGCTCTATCTGGTCGTGTAGAAGGTTGTCTTGACGGCCTTGTGCTCGGTGTAGTAGAAGGCTGACGGCTTGGTCTTCTGTCAGGTTGTGTAGAAGGATTAGTACTCGGTTGACGACTTGGCTGTGTGCTAGGAGTTCTACTCGGACGACGATCTTCCATTGCTGGAGAAGAACTTGGTCTTCTATCAACAGGAGAAACGGTGTTTTGAGTTGGTCTGCTGCTTTCAGGTCTGTCAATTGCTGGTCGTTGAATACTACCAGGTCTGTCCATTGAAGGCCTAACAATACTAGCGCTATTTGGGTCTTTTGAAATCGGTCGACTAGCAGAGGTTGCCGCCGGTCTTCCCGTTGATAGCGGTTTTAAGTTGTCATAATGTCTCGAAACGGCATATGCAGAAGCGCGGCTGTAATTCGAATTCACTCCAGATTGTGAGGATATAGGAGTGCGATGTCCATAATAAGTTCCATTGCCGTTTCCTCTTCCTCCATCATTGTTTAACCATCCGCCGACATATTGGCCCGGACCGAAAGCGTAGTATCCACCTCCCCAGCCATTGTTCCAATAAGGGTTGAAACCATAAGACCAAGGGTTGCAGTTCCACCCCATTCCCCAACCACCTCCCCAATAGGGATTCCAGCTGTTGCATGCCCAAGGGCGAATAGGTCTGTACATATTTCCAAATCCAACTTGCCAGCCCCAAAAAGGATCATAAAAGGAATTCCAATTGCTGTAATACAAGCTGAATCCACTTCTATACGGGAAATACCAATCGAAACGGCTGTTTCTATAAGGATCATCCCAGACATAACCGCTGTTGTAGTTTTCAATATAGACATCACCATTTTCTGTCAATGCTCTTTCGTCAATCGCATTGGGATCGTAGTAATCATTCGATTGATACTCTTGTTCTGGCTCCGTGCTATAATCTGCGGCTTCTTCAGTATAGTATACATTGGAAGGATCATAATAAATATCGTCATCTTCGCTTCCTTCAGAAGAAGTGTAATACAGATTTGTACACGAGGCAAGTAGCAGAGAAGTGAGTAGTAAGAATATTAAGTTTTTCATAGCGCCTTGTACTTTTAAGTTAGACAATTTACAGCTTCAGAAGTTTAACCCCTATCAAGTTAATAATTTCTTACTTTTGAAGCCTACAAACAAAGAGCAATAATTATACCAAAATCCTCATGGCTAAAGGACTTACGAAAAGATCTGAAGATTATTCGAAATGGTACAACGAATTAGTGATGAATGCAGACCTGGCTCAGCACTCTGATGTTAAGGGTTGTATGGTCATCAAACCTTATGGATACGCCATATGGGAAAACATGCGCGATGTGCTGGACAAAATGTTCAAAGATACCGGCCATCAAAATGCCTACTTCCCTTTATTCATACCGAAATCATACTTCTCGAAAGAGGCTTCTCATGTGGAAGGTTTTGCAAAAGAATGTGCTGTAGTAACGCATTATCGTTTGATGAATGATCCAAACGGTGGGGGAGTTATAGTCGATCCAGACGCTAAATTGGAAGAAGAGCTAATTGTTCGTCCGACATCCGAAACTATTATTTGGAATACCTATAAAGGATGGATTCAATCATACAGAGATCTGCCAATTCTAATTAATCAATGGGCAAATGTGGTTCGTTGGGAGATGAGAACGCGTTTATTTCTGCGTACTTCCGAATTCTTATGGCAAGAGGGACATACTGCACATGCTACCTCTCAAGAAGCTCAAGAAGAAACACGAAGAATGCTTGAGGTTTATGCCGATTTTGCTGAGAATTTCATGGCGATGCCTGTAATCAAAGGTTCTAAATCACCAAACGAGAGATTTGCAGGTGCCTTGGATACGCTGTGTATTGAGGCAATGATGCAAGATGGAAAAGCCCTCCAAGCAGGAACGTCTCATTTCTTAGGTCAAAACTTCGCCAAAGCATTTGATGTAAAATACGCTACCAAAGAAGGTAAAGACGAATATGTGTGGGCGACAAGCTGGGGAGTATCTACTCGCTTGATGGGAGCCTTGATTATGACTCATTCTGATGATGAGGGATTGGTGCTTCCTCCGAAATTGGCTCCAATTCATGTTGTAATCGTACCTATATATAAGGGCGAAGAACAATTGAATGCAATTGCAGAGAAAGCAAATGCAATCGCGGCGGAATTAAAAGCAGCTGGTTTAAAGGTCAAGGTGGATTTGGATGATACCAAGAAACCGGGTTGGAAATTTGCTGAGTATGAATTGAAGGGTGTGCCAGTAAGAATGGCTATCGGTCCAAGAGATTTAGAGCAAGGTACCGTTGAGGTTGCGAGAAGAGACACCAAGGAAAAGTCATCGCACAGCATGGAGGGAATCTGCGATTACGTTGTAAAATTGATTGATGACATTCAAACAAATCTGTTCGAGCGCAGTCTCAAGTTCAGAAATGATCGCATCACTGAAGTGAATTCCTACGATGAATTTAAATCTGTGCTCAACGAAAAGGCAGGATTCGTTTCTGCTCATTGGGACGGAACTCCAGAAACTGAAGACCTCATCAAGAATGAAACAAAAGCGACGATAAGATGTATTCCTTTTGACGCTAAAGTAGAAACTGGTGTTTGCATCAGAACAGGAAAGCCATCAGCAGGAAGAGTCTTGTTTGCGAACGCTTATTGATAAAAAGTATGAGTCAGCAGGAAGAAACAGAAAAAATCATTGCTGTAATTCGCGACAAAGCGGTTTGCAAGCAGAATGTTTTCGATAAAACGAAGGAGTGCTACACGGCACTCAAAGGCGTTCTTGAGAGCAGTCTAGCTTCTATCCAAGAGAAATTCGGCGATGCCGATTCCAGGGTAGAGTTTCACTTTAAAGACCAAGGCGAATACCAAGCTGAAATAAAGGTGGCTGGAGATGTACTGATATTTTTCATGCATACCAATGTGTTTCAGATAGAGCAGGAGCATAGCTTGTGGAGAACATCTTACCTCAAAGAAGACCCAGCGCGAGCTTATGTCGGTGTAATCAACATCTACAATTTCTTAGCCGATAGCTTCAAGTACCATCGGGTTCAAGATCTGGGATATTTGATTGCAAGGATTTACGTCAATAAGGAAGGTCATTTCTTGGTTCAAGGAAAGCGCCAATTGGGATTCTTGTACAATAACTTCATCAATGCTGAACTGAATGAAGAGGCCATGCAAAGCATTGTGAACTCAGCCTTGTTGTATACTCTTGATTTCGATTTGCTCACGCCACCCTATCAAAGTATGCAAGAAGTGAGTGTTCAGGAAATTCAGGCTTTAAGTCAGCATTTGAACGTCGCCACGGGCAAGCGCTTGGGCTTTAAATTCAGCAATGATGAAGATACTTTCGAATAAAAATGCCTTCGAGGTATGTCGAAATAAAAATCTTTTTATATTTGCGCTCCGTTAGAATAAACGGCCCGTTCGTCTAGGGGTTAGGACGCCAGGTTTTCATCCTGGTAGCAGGGGTTCGAATCCCCTACGGGCTACCACAAGGGAGACTTCTAAATTTTTTAGAAGTCTCCCTTTTTCTTTCCACTCAGAACCCTTGTCAATAGAGAGAAGTAGCTCTAAAGCGGCATTCAATCTGGGTGTTCGATAATAGATTCCCTCAAATTTGTTTTTCGTTCTAGTTTGATAGGATATTATTTCTTTTGAAATTGAGAATTGATGGTTTGCATGCTGTTTTTTAAAGACAAAACGTAGATTCCAGCACTTAGATTTGAAATATCCAAAGTGGAAAATGAGCCTGTTATGATTTGTGAACTCACCAGCTTGCCGTAGATGTTAAAAATAGCAACTTGAGTTGATTCAACCTGGAGTTCAGATTGTATGTTCAATTGATCAGTTGCCGGATTAGGATAAATTGACCATTTGTTTGAATTCGCTTCTTCCACCTGATTTGTATTGCCTGCATAATACCAAAATGCAGTTTCATCGTATTCACCATCTACATAGAAATTTAAAATCTCTAAAATAGGCCGTGCAAATCCGGCCTTATAGAAGGAAAAGTTGTTTTGAGAGCTCTCTGTATACCATTCTTCTTCTTCCCAAGAATCAAGGTGAAGTTGAGTTGAAGTGAGAAAGACATCATTGTAACTAACTCCTCCAGGTAAGTTGAGAGTTCCAGATCCATTTGTTTGCGCGCTATGTCTCCATCTCAAGTCACCATCATTATAAAAATCATATTCATCAACATTATTACCTAGCTGTATTGGTAGAGCACAAATTTTTATTGGGAAGGTATTAGTTACGCCAAAACTGCTGGCTTCTCCCAGTTCGATAATGTATTCAGTATTTATGCTGTAATAAGCATAAGCATTACCTACTCCAGAAGCTAAAATGTGAACAGCATACTCGGCATCAGTAAAGTCATTGTAGTATTCTGTATCCTCCGGAGCCACGTAGCTATAACCCATTAATTCTGGATCAATCGGGCTCAGCTCAGTAAAATCCCACACAAGGCCTGTGCCCCCATTTACCGTAATCTCTACATCAAGAGGAACTTCATTAAAATGATAATATTCGTCTGAATTTAATGTCGGCATCAGTTCTGAAGCCTCTATCATTTGAGCTTGACTTAATTGGTAAATTAAGATCATTGGAAGTAAGAAGTATAGTTTTTTCATTTTGTGAAGCTAATGGGTTACCGTTAATTTATCTTTTGCCATTACTGAGCCTTCTAAATTGAGAATCAGATATACATAAATGCCAGGGACAAGAGAATTCAAGGACAAATTTGAATTTGAGCGCACCTTTTCGCTGTGCTTTAATGCCCCGGCCAAATCATAAATTTGAATTCTTAAATCTTCAGAATTTTGCGACTCTATGAAGACTTTGTCCTGAGCTGGGTTTGGATACATTTTAAATTCGGCACTTGATTTTTCGTTAACGCTTACGCATGGATCTGAATAATAATATTCAACCTTGGCACTTGGTAACCAAATACCCATTTGCCATTCGAATTGCTCTTCAAGTAGTAGCATATGGTTGAAAATGAGTTGATTAGTAGGTGCTATTCCTTCTGATGGAATGAACTCATCTTCTAAAAAATTCTCTGGAGGTAGGAGAAGGTCTGAATAGTCGAATTCTGTATTGTATGTTAACTCTCGCTTTTCATTTGTTCCCCATTCATCTAAGTTTGGGTCATATGAACTTCGGTAAGAATGTTCGAATACATCACCATCATCGTTATAATCGTATACCCATTCTTGTGAATTCCAAAACCAATCGGTCGGTTCGCTGATCATTGTTATCCGGTTATCATCATCATATTCAATGGGTAAAATATCCGCACTATTCCAATCATCAGTTGCCCAATAGGATAAAAAAGCAACATTCAGGGGGCCTCCTAAATATAGATATTCCCATAATTCGAATTCCATCCAGTCAGATTCATCAAAATCCCACCAATAAGAGATTGCCTCAATCAAATGGCCATCATCATTGTATGAATAAGTGGTTTGTTCAATTTCAACGAAAACTAGATTTACGCCATCCCAGTATTCTCGCACGGAACCAATGAGTTGACCATCTTCGTTGTACTCTTTATGATCATTCCAAAAGGGTATCGACCAATCTGTATCATCTTGATTCCAACTGTGTGCTGAAATTGATTGAAGAAAACCATTTTCATAAATGTATGTCAATCTTTCTTCATTTTGCCAGCCTTCGTCAAAAACAGAATAAGTCATGCTAGCTGGGAAATTGCTTTCGTCATAAGTAAAACACCTTTTATTCCTAAGATTCCAAGTGAATTCAAGTTCATCAAAATCAGATTTAATTATAGTACTCAACGCTTGGGTCTGGGAATAGACAGCTGATGTGAGGAACGAGAAGCATATTGAGACTAGAAAAGACTTTAATAATTGTTTGGACATGGCAATTAAGGTTTAATTACAAGTTAAGAATTAATTCCAAAAACACAACTCTTGCCTCACAAGTCATTCATTCAATCTCATTTCACCCCAAGAACTCAGGCGTTCCCCCATCCGAAGTCCCTTGACTTCCAGTATCTGCTTTTACAAGCACTTTTGGGTCGAATACTTCAGATTTCCTCTCGTTCCCGACGAAATAATCACAAACCACTTTATAGTCATCTCGGATTTCTGCAACGGTCATTTTAGGCCCGCCGCTTTTCAATCTCACCAAATCTCCTTTTCTGAATTCATACATCGTCGTGTTCTTTAGAATTTGAACTGAAGTTAAGCCAAATTGGACTTATTTTAAATTTAAGAAGATACTTCGGTCTAAAATCTTCTCTCAATAGAAAATCCCATCTCAATTTCTCAAGATGGGATTTATTTTTCGTGCTGGTCACATAATTGCAACTCAGTACATCTGACTTTATTAGCGAAGCCAAGACAGGCTTAATGCTTTGTCAAATGGCTAGTTCTTTATTATTTTAAGCGTACTCCTAGTGTCGGTAATCACTTCAATAAAGTATATGCCTGAAGGAACATCTAGGTCTATTTCAATTTGAGTTTCATTGAAGTAATTTCTTCTTTGAACTTCCTTTCCTAAGTAATTCATCACCCTTACTTCGATTGTTGGATAAGATTTGTCAAGTGCAATTGTACAATTCCCAGAATTCGGATTTGGATAAACACTCACTAATGATGCATCTTCGATTGTTTCTACAGAAATCACAACTGGTTGAGAGTATTTTACTGTGACAAAGTCCCAATTTGTTCCAGCTCCAACGCTTTGCCCCGTGACATACACATTTCCTGAGCCGTCAACTGCTATGGCCAGTGCAAGATCTTCATTGTTTCCTGGAGGAGTTCTGTTAAACCTTTGAAGCCATTCCTCATCTCCATCTGCAGTGGCATATTTTATGGTGGCATAATCCCAACTAGTGCCAAGCCCAACACTTCTGCCTGTTACATAAACATCGCCAGATTCATCTACTGCTAGTGCAGTTGCAATGTCCTGATCTAGTATCTCTCCATCATATCTTGAAACCCACTCCTCATCGCCACTTACTGCTTCATATTTTATGGTAGCATAGTCCCAATTTGATACACTCCCAACACTCTGACCTGTTACATATATATTATCCAAGTCGTCTACTCCGATAGCATTTGCAATATCCTGATTATTTGCCGGAGGTCCGTTGTACCTTCGCTCCCATAAAGTCCCTCCATTTGGAGCATATTTTAAAGTTGCATAGTCATAACTAGTTCCACCACCAACACTCTGACCAGTCACAATCACATTATCTGAGTTATCTATCACAAGTGCATTTGCGAAATCTTGGTCATTTGCATGGTTATATCTCTCATTCCATTGTTGCTCTCCTGCCGAATTATACTTTACAGTAAGATAATCCCAAGCTGTTCCAATACTACTACCGGTCACATACACATTCCCCTGGCTATCTACTCCTATATCAGTTGGTTTATCTTCATTATTTATTGTTGAGTTATATCTGCTCACCCACAGTTCATCGCCCGCTGTATTATATTTAATAGTGGCATAGTCCCAACTTGTTCCAGCTCCAACGCTTCGCCCCGTCACATAAACATTGCCGAGGTCATCTATATCCATAGAAGGAGCTCTTTCTTCATTACTTATTCCTCCATCATAACTTCTCGTCCATAAAACATCCAAATTTGAATCGTATTTTATTGTGACAAAGTCCCAACTTGTTCCAGATCCGACACTCTCACCTGTCACATACACATTTCCAGAGTCATCTACTGCGATTGCCGTTGGTCTATCGTCGTTATTGATCCCTCTGTCATATCTATGTGACTCTTCTACCATTCCATTCGGCGTATATTTGATGGTGTAGTAGTCGATGTTTGTGTTGGCTGAATTACTCTCACCGGTCACATATGTATATCCATCGTCATCCACTGCAATTGCATATGCGACATCAATTCTAACGATTCCTAAGTCATAATCTTCTACCCATTCCTCTGTCACCTCTTGGGCAAATGAAATGCCAGGTAAAATCATGATTGCAGTTAAAAATAGGGCTGCTTTAGTTTGTAAAGTAGTTTTCATATTTATTTTTTAGAATGTATTTGATATTGCAAGTATATAGTGGATGGAACCGAGTCACAATGGGGGCTAAGCATCAAATCAAGTAGGGTCTAGCCACTATAGAGCACGCCAATTAAGGTCTTTGAGGCCAAATTGCTTAGTTCTTAAAACTTGGATTTATAAGGATAGGAGATTACTGTGCGCCCATCAGTTGATTCCATGCGATGGGGAAATTGGAATAAATAGGACAAAATAGATCGGTTCAAGCTTCATCACCAAACGTATCAAGACTCTGCTCAAATGGCTTTCAAGTTCTAATGTATTGGCTTCCTTAAACGACTGGTTGTCATTCCCTAGCTAAGTTTTTTCATAAAAATCCAGTTCTACTTCCTTTGAACCCAGATTATGCCTTAGAACTTTGTTGCGAGACCGGAAAGGGCAATGATAACATGGGTTTTGGTGAGAAGACGTAGCGTAAGCTACGGTGCCGAAACAAAATCTAGGGAACCAATTGATATCGCAGACATTTCAGGTCGTAGTAGATTTTCTAATTCATATTCTGGGTTGAAGGTAAAGTGCAATGTTCCTCCTTGAGTTTGAGTTCAGTCGAACAATAAAAGGAATATTCCAGCACAGGCTTGGATTAATGCCCTATCTTGAGCATCACGGATGCTGTCTCTACTTGCGATTATTCAGACAGATAAATTCATGCCAAGGCGATGTGCTGCATGAATTTCCGAGTAACCTGGCCAAGCAAAAACATGCTTTGAATGAGGATTATAAATTTTCAGCATTTGGCTATTTCCCTTTAAATAGAAGGCATTAATTCAAACTTATTTAATGAAATCTCTCCTATTGTCCTTGTCCCTATCAATGCTCTGTGCAATGCAATGCTTATCACAAAAATATTCCATCGAATACTTTAGTTCCATTGTTGGGGCTTGCCAGCCAATTGAAGGAGACAGCTGCAGGGCAATTGTTCAAGATATAATAGATTCAGTAAAAGACAATTCCAACGAGCTATTGTATCCTGAGGTGTTGATTTCTGCAGGAGTAGCTTATTATGACAATGGTGATTTTGAAAAAGCAGAGCAGCTGCTATTTGAAGCCAAAAGCACCAGTGAATTGTTTGGTGCAAATCTTCTGATTGCCGACGCAAATAGACTTTTGGGAATCATTGCACGAGACAAAGGTGACTTTGAACAATCCTTGTCCCATTATTTAACTGCAGCAAAAATTTGGGAAGAAAGCGGAGATAAATCGAAATTGGCGGAAGTCTATCTAGGCATCAGCTCTGTATTCTTTGATACCGATAGGTTGGCTAAATCTCAATATTATGACAAGCTAGTAGCAGGCATTGCTGAGGATTTAGACGATGATAATCTGCGATTGAAAGCGATCTCCAACAAGGCCTTGAACTCGATGATGGTTGGTATTTATTATTATCAAGAAAACATTCAAGACTCTTTAAAAGAAGAACAAACCATAGATACCTTGAATTATTACTTTAGAAAATCAGAAGTTGAATATTACGCAGGATTGGATTTGGCTAAAAAAACAGGGAGTCGAGAAGTCGAGCTAAGCTTGATGAATAATCTAGTTGCCTTGACCATGAATATGGAGAAAAACCAGAAGGCCCTGAAATTAGCGAAAGATTCTGAAATTCTTGCGGGAGACTTAGGCGTAGTAGACTTGATTATTCAAAGTAAAGTAAACATTACTAGTGCCTACAGGAAATTGGGGGAATTAGAAATGGCTGCTAAATATGGAGAAGAGAGTCTTGCCTTAGCAAGGCAACATGGTCTTGAAAGAAAAGAGTTTCTAGCAAATAGAACCTTGTACGACTTGTACAAAAGCATGGGGAATTATAGCAAAGCCAATGGGATTCTTGAGCAGATGCGGGAATATGACCAAAAAGTTGGAGACATTGAACGCAATAAAGACATTGCTGAATTAGAAGTTAAATATCAAAATGCCAAAAAGGAAGAAAAAATCCTTTTTCAGAAGAACAATATCTTAGAGTTGGCAGCGGAGAATGTGCGTATTGAAAAGCAACGAGAATATATATTAGGTGGAAGTGCAGGGCTATTGCTCCTTGGGTTCTTTGGGTTTCAATTCATCCGTATTAAGAAAGATCGGAATGATAAGATGGCCTTTGCCGAAGCACTTATTTTTACCCAAGAGGAAGAACGGAAGCGAATAGGGCGAGATCTTCACGACGGAATTGGCCAATCGCTTCTCTTGCTTAAAAAACAGGTGATGACCACCAATGAGACTACAGAAGCAAACCGGAAATTGATCACAGAAACATTGGAAGAAGTGCGGGCAATATCCCGCGATCTTCACCCTTTTCAATTGAAGCAATTCGGATTGAAAGCCGCCATCATAGATATGCTCTCAAAAGTAGAGAAGTCAAGTGGAATATTCATCAGTAAAGAACTGGCAGATACCGATGGTCGCCTATCGGAGAAGTCTGAAATTCATGTGTTCCGTTCGGTTCAAGAGGCGCTGAACAATGTGGTGAAACATTCCCAAGCAACCGCTGTGAAAGTGGTGTGTGAAATAGACGAACGCGAAATACTGATTACGGTCAAAGACAACGGAAAAGGGTTTGACAATAAAGTAAAGAACTCTCCAGCCAAAAACCTTGGACTGCGCACCATGTCTGAGCGCATAGCTTCTATTGGCGGAAAAATCAACATATCTTCTGCCCCATCAAAGGGAACGACCATTGAAATGCACGTTCCAATAAGCTGATTGCGCTCACAACAGAAAAAGACTATGTCGATACGTGTATACAATGCCGATGACCATCCTATATTTAGGAAGGGAATTTCAGACTTGATTGAAGGAGCCGCTGAACTGGAATGGGTAGGAAGTGCCAAAGATGGAAAAGTGGCGATTGAAGAGATTCGGATTTTGGTGCCCGATGTTGCTGTACTGGATATGGAAATGCCATGCCACACAGGGTTTGAAGTGGTTCAGACTATGGTAGCCGAAGGAATCGACACCCACTTCATCGTGCTGACTCTTCATAAGGAAGCAGCTTTACTGGACAAAGCGCTCAAGATGGGAGTGAAAGGATATTTGCTTAAAGAAAGCAGTGAGCGAGATATCCTTGCATGTATTCATGCAGTAGCTGAAGGTAGGGTTTATGTGGATCCTTCGCTCACGCAGTATCTTGCTCTGCAGAAAAAAGATAAAGGAGATGCATTGGCAAATCTTTCAGATCACGAGGTAGATATACTTCGGCTCATTTCTCGTCAAAAGACGAGCGCAGAAATAGCTGATATGCTTTTCATAAGTCCTAAGACCGTTGCCAACCATCGATCCAATATCAGTAAGAAGTTAAATCTCAGTGGGGTGCAGAATGGGCTATTGAAATGGGCGATAGATCATAAGGGTAGTTTGGATTAAAAACGAAAAAGCCTATTCGTGTTAGAAGTAACCATCTTCCTTGAAAAATAGGAAAAGGTGTAAAAAAGCCGACCCCTTCTGGAGCCGGCATTTCAAAATTAAAATTGTTGGTTAAGAAAATTAAGAACGATTAATCAACAAGATAAAAAAAGTGTCCCGCAGATAGCGCGGATTACCGCAGAGTTAGGAATTAGCAATGTTGAGTGATTGAGTGGGAAAAAAAAGCGTCCCGCTGATGGCGCAGATTACGGCAGAGTTGGGAATTAGTAAAAGTTAGTGCTTCAGAGCAATTAATCAGTGAACATTAGCGTAATCAGCGGGCGAAAGAAAAGCATCCCGCAGATGGCGCGGATTACCAGAGAGTAGGGAATTGGTAAAGCTCAAAGATTTAATAGAAGTAAAAAGGAGGAAGATTGAAGTGCACCCTATTGTTGGGGCTAATATAGCCTAAGCTTACAATTGAAGCCCCTTTAAATATTGATTAATAGCATTGGTTCGAAATATATTATTCAGATATCAGTTCTATTTACATTGCATTCATGAGAAATCTTTAACACGTTGAAAGAATTCAATAGCATTCAGCTGCATGAAGCGGTCGATTATTTCGGTAGGTGATAATTGATTGAAATTATTAAATCTTTTTCCTGCTGCTCCATTAATGAAATTATGAGCATGCATTTCTAGAAAAGGAACCAAATCTGGAATTTCAGCTGCAGTCCAAAAATCGTTTAATGGATCAATTATGCCGTCAAAGTCCGTTCCTAGGCTCTGGATGCCCCAAGCGAATTGGTCGGATTTATCTAAAACTAAGGCTATGTGTTCAATTTGTCGCCAAACCAACCTAGCCTTTTCATATTTTCGATCTCGTTTTTTGGCATCATTAGATTTCTTTAACTCAAGTTCACTTGCAAGTCGCCTCTCGTCAAGTTGGATCCCAAAAATCCCCCCGCTTTCAGCAATACGGATTAGTTCTTCATCATAGAAGTTGATGTCTTCATTTTTAAAATATCGGTAATTTCCAGTAGTGTGTCTCCAGGGCTTTCCTAAACTGCGAGAACCATTTACAGCTCCATGGCTCACGATAATTGGGATCCACTCATCATTATAATCTATATCTAGCAGTTCATAATACTCAATTCTAGATTGAGTGCTCATATGCTTGACATCAATATAGATTCTGTTGTGATCTTGGTTTTCGAGTAAGCGATTAATGACTTGTCTTCCGAGTTGCGTAATAGGGCCGTCGATCAAGCCTTTCATCTGTTGCTCGTTAATCTTTGTGTATTTCGTTGGACCTTTATCGAAGGTTTTAGCATGCCCACAAAGTTCATTGTGGAAGTGATGAGCAAGGGTTATAAATAAAGGTCTGTGCTTCCAAGATTTTATACTATCTGTGTTTCTTAAAACTTCTTCAGCATCAGCCGTATCTTCTCCAGGGACTAAACCACAATTTAAAGAATGACCTCCTTCAATACTTAGCACTACCTGAATTTCAAAATTGTTTCTGTCTTTTACAGTTTGAAAGTTAAGATCTTTGATGTCTTTTACTATTCGATAGCTAACTTTTTGCCTATCTAGGTTGATGGTTTTACCATCAAGTTGCTTTAAGAATTCGTATTCTAATTCTAAATCTTGGAAATAGTTGTCGTGTGCCTGAACATGATCTATTCTTTTGTCGGAGTATCCGGTTACGAAATTCAGCAATAAATCGCCAAAGCCCAATTTCATTAATGTGCCGTTGCTTAGTCTGTTAATTACAAATCCTTTTTCCAGCGGATACAGGGCAATGACAACAACATTACATCCACCTTTGTGGAGGGCGGTAAAATCTGCCTGGGTGAATTTAGTAAGTCCCAAAGCTCGATTGATTAATTTATCGAGTTGAATCGCTTTTGGTCTATTCCAAAACCAAATACTATGTTTGGAATTGCGGTTTGGGTTATTGATTCCACTTCTGCCCCTAAAGCTTTGTCCAAGTGGTTTGGAAATCGAATGGCAATGGAGGTCAATGAAAATATCTTTATTATTATGAGCCATGATGTGGAAGATTGAATATATAACTAGTGATTGTTTCGTCGATCAAAATGAGGAGGAGCGCCATGCCGACCTGAAACTACTTGTATATCAAGAATTCCATAAGCTTCTCCTATATTATTGTGCTTATACTCAATAAAAACTACGTTTTGTTCTCGATTGAACCCAAGTTCATTGATGAAGGATATGTTTCCTTTATAAAATATCTGGTGTACGTGCAGTTTTAAATTCCTATCTATATATAAATGCCATTCACCTGTGGTATAATGAACATCATGAATTACTTGAAAACGGATAACGACCGAATAAATGTACCCAGGCGCGTCGTGTGCCATCAAAGTCATGAGTTCATGTTTTCCTTGGTTGATAAAGTTATATTTCCTAGTTTCTCTTTTTACAGTGCCGTTATAATTACTATGGTTTAAGTAGAAAACGTTTCCTGTTAATCCACTTTTAGCGATGAGATTAGTACAATTAATGTCATTTGAAATTTTAAGCGATTGAGCATCCAATTCCTTATTGACCTTTATTGATTCGGAATGAAGCTTTCCTTTTGCCATAGAAAGCCCTCCTTTTGAAAGAGTCAAGCTGCCATTACTAAATAATACATTTCCAGCACTGTCGAGTTCCATGTTTACATTGGAATCACTTCCGTTATCTGGAGTTGAATTATCACGTGTAATAAACTGTAGTTTAGAGCCTTTAGTGCCGTCTCCAACAGCTTTGAGTGTTACACCTCTATGCATTGATGACTGTGCTTGAGCGCTAACTAAGGTTATTTGAGCATGACTGTTTTGTGTTGCGGTCTGATCATTTCCAATTGCTGCTATTCTCAAATTTACATCTCTGTCACCCCTTTGATTGATCATATTGAGATTGCCATGTACATTCATTTCTGTAGGCAGAGATACTAGTTTATTTTCATTGTCGTGAATGGTAGATCCGATGTCAACCTTGGTTTTAAGCTGCATTTGGTCATTCATTGATGTTGACCATTGTAAGGGTGATGAAATTGTATTTTCTGCAGAGTTCAGCTGTGGGATGAGATTTCCTCCTTTGAAAATGCTTTTCTTTTCCAACATCAATACCAATTGACCATCATCGTGTTCAGGCATATTATAGTACCTGAATTGAATCATTGCGACCCCTTCACTCAGTTTAGTGATCAGATTTGTGAATTTGAAACTCAAACTTCCATTTCGTCCTTTTCCTAATAGGACTTTTGATTCGTTGAGGCCATGAAAATTGTCAAGCTCTTCATTTTCAAAATCTAAGTCTGGTCTGATTTCCCATTTTACTTCAGGTCCTTGAATTTTCTTATTGATTCTCCAGAGTTGATTGAATACATTATCTTCATCCTCATCTCCCTGACCAGTTGTATCTTTTAGTTCAGCTAGAACTAAGTCTTCAATACCTGCAACCGCGCCATGGAATTCAGACTTACTAGCATCGTTTGTACTTGTTAATACCATTTCAAAATATGGCGCACCACGAGAATGTTTAGAAGTATCTAGAATGAAGTCATTATTAGTCACATTTGAGATTGCAAATTCCAGTTGGTTTTTTAGCTGAAAGTTTAACTTTGGATCTAAATCATTAGAAGTATAAATTGTATTACCTCCGCTTAACCAATGCGCTGTTAAGGGAAATGGAGGAGGAGAGTACCCACTGGGTCTTTTGAGCTCAACCGCCAGCTGGCTTAAACCTTCATGCTCCGTGACAACTTTTTGCTTTTGAGCATAATTTACTTTTTTCATTTGCCATGAAACATCTAAATATCGAATAGCAGGTCGGAAATGAGAATTTACATTTTCAAATTCAATAGTTAATGTTTCACCAGTTGAAATTACGAGTTCATTTTCAGGCCAGATATACATGACGGGCTCGTTTCCAAGATGATTGTTGTTGGCAATTGGAGGAACTTTAGGTACGAAAACATCTGTTTCGGTTTCTCCAAAAAGTGCTATTATCGGAAATATCAAATTTGCGTGGAGAATTGAGTCTGCCGTATACGCTTTGATTTTATTCATTTCTTCAAACCCCATTAAATCGCAAAAATTCAAGTAGATCCCTGTTCGATTTGGACCGCCAAGCACATAGGTTGAAACCCCTGAATTTCTTAAAGTTAGAATGATTTTATTGTTATTGTAGTCCACACTCCCTCTGTTTGTGACAAACAAAGGAACTGGATTCGCATCTGGGTTGATGTGATTTTGAATATCTACAACGATGTCAGATTTCAAATGAACATTTAGTGAATTGGAGCTTGTCATAGGTAACGATTTAAAGTCTTTTGAATGCTATTTACTTTTTACTAATACCCAACCTTCACGAATCTGTTGAGGGTTGAATTCAGTGTTTTTCAGCGGGGGATTCTCTATTCCTTCTTTACCAATTACCTCCCAATCGATTTTATCAATGGGTTGAAGCCAAGACCATTCTTGATCTTTTAATTCAGGTGTTGTGAGAAAGAGTTTTTGAGGGTCTTGAAGTTCAGATTCAATTTGTGAATCGAAAGAAACTTTTGGGCCTGGAGTTTGAGTGAAATAGTATCCCAAAATTCATCACATATCGAGTATAACGGATTTAAAATTCAAAAAACAAAAGCATAAAAACTATAAACAGAGGATTGATTAAACAGTCAATCTCTTAGCCCATATACCAGAAGGAGGGGTGTATTTGAAAGATAGCAAAAGGAGACTTGAACTCTCTGGCACACCTCATGAGTGATTACTATGCGCAGGGATGGAAAACATTTGTTTTATTCGGTAAGTGCAAGTTGAATTCCGATGAGAAGTTGAGGTTTTGTTCCTTTAAAGGCCGAAACTTCAATTGGAAAGACTAATCCTGCATAAAAAAGTCCACTATAATCGAACATTGCTCCTGCCCCTGCTCGCTCCAACGAGAAGCTCTCTTGTTCATATTCCATTTTATATTCAATACGCCAATTTGCAATCATGGATAATCGAATGAACTTTGCATCACTCTTTCCAAATATAACTCCAAACGCCCAGTTTACAGGCATTGCAGATAACTCCAAAATATTTTCGGTGGAATGAGGGGCTATCGAATAGGCATTGAATGGAATCCATCGTGAGAATCTGATAAATTCTTGTTTCCTAGTGCTATCAGCGATAGACTCAATTACCTCTTGTGCCATCCCAGAATGGGATAATATGCAAATGAAGAATAGAAAGGAGCAGTTCCGTTTTAATATCATAGAGAAGGATTTGTTTTGCTGGATTCCGGCAATTGTGCGCTGAAATGTCTCAGTTGCAACTGCTTTAATGGGCTCAATTCTTCGAATGATTTGTTACTAAGCTCGTCAAGAATAGAGTCAAGTATTGATTGTGAGAACTTTGGCTTCAGTTGAAAGGAAATATAGGTTTGTATATTGCTGACCATATTTCTAAACTCATTCATTGAAGAATGCAACAAGATATCGGGCTGGATATTACCCATGCGCTTAATGTTAACTCCGGGCAAAGTTATTGCAGCAATGTAAGAGCCTAATTGCCCACTTAGCAATTCATTTAAATCGTTTAATAGGAACGGAGAGTTTAGCGGAAGAAAAGCAAACGCCAAGTCATCATTGATAGAAATAAAGAAAGGGATGTCTGCAAACTCCAAAGCCTCTTCGATTGACCTAAAAGTAGATTCAAAAGATGAGCTCTCTGCAGCATTGGGGTCTTCAACTAAGCAAAGTTGCTGCACAGCCCAAGGAATATGTATATATGCTTGAATAAAATCTTTTTCAGCTTTCGTCATTAATTCAGTTTTACTGTTTGCATTAATAGAACGAAATACTACCTTGTTCTTTGACAAAGTTTTTTTAGAAAAGTGATTTTTTTGCAATGAAAAGTAACGAGTTCACCGAAATCAAAGAGTATGATGCAGATTTGAATAAAGTGAGATGTCCAATATGCCATAAAGCAGTTCATGGAGCGTTTGACATTGAGGATGATGAGGAGACTTCTGACTTTCAATATGATTGGGATCCATGTCCTCATTTCCTGTATTGTGAGGTGTATAGTCTCGGAATGGAGGTAACTTCTAAAAGATTTGAGGAGGTAAAACAGAATTTTCAGAAAGAAGATATAGAAGGAGGAGAGTTTACCGAGTTATTCATTAAATATAACAAAGTAAAAGGCACCTTTGTACTTTCTATCGATACAGGCCCTTCGATTAGCGGACATCAGATCTTTTATGCATTTCAACCAAATCTGAAGATCGTTTGATTTAGAGCAGAGAATGAGTAATAAGTCTGACTTTCTGATTTGTCTTAGAAATTGAATGTCTGAATCCTTCAAGCAGGTATGATTTCTCTGCCCAAGAATCAAGTGCATCATTGCAAGGTGTAGTGATTTGCAATGACTTCAATTTTGAGACGCTAATATATTTTATCCCACTCCCCCTTGAGTAAGTCTCTTTTAATTGAGTTTGAATGAAAGGGTGGTTAATATAATGCACTAAAAAGGAAGCTGAAATCAATTTTCTTTGAAGTCTAATCACAGCGACATTCCGCACACTTAATTGGACTGTAGAATCAATCAAAGCAGCGTGGCCTCTATTATTACCTGAAAGGGCAATTAGTACATCTCCACGCTCAGGCAATACTCGTTCAGCAAAAGCCTCAAAATCCTCTTCTGATACTTTTTTCGTTTGATCAAGCTTCAAAGCGAAAGGAATAATATCTTTTGAACTTAATATGGGGA
>Ga0222689_1000252_pt1 | contig 19149 bp, 13 predicted proteins | sample AntAcemetage1231_FD_179838 | JGI IMG/M metagenome (GOLD analysis project Ga0222689, IMG submission 179838) | Saline water microbial communities from Ace Lake, Antarctica - #1231 | ecosystem: Environmental > Aquatic > Non-marine Saline and Alkaline > Saline | place: Antarctica: Ace Lake...
ATTGTGACAGCTGATTTCTTGGATTTCTGCCACAACTTCAGGCAATGGAACCTCTTCAATGAAAATAGAATCAGAATAAACCAAGATTCCAGAGTCATGAAGACTTTGAACTTGGTAATAACCGCTTTCTTCGATCACTATTGATTGGCTTTCATCACCCGTATTCCAGGTGTAATTCGACCAGCCCGTTGCGCTGAGAACCAAGTTGTCGCCCTCGCAAAAAGTACTTCCGTCGGCAAGAGAAAGATCAATTGCAAGACTTTCTCCTTCAATCAGTATGAGTTTTTGATTGACAGGGATATTGTAGAGTTTTTCAGTCCAGCCTGAAGGCCAAGCGACAAGCAGTGAATCTATACTTTCAGATTCTCCCAATCCAAAATGAAGGTATTGGCTATTTTGCGTAAGGTAATTCTCTGAGCTGCACACTTGCTTTCGCTGCATGAGTTCTCCACTGTATAATTCAATGCGAGCTCCAATTGCATCTCGATTAGAGATTACACCCTCCAAACCGATTACGAAATAATTGTTAGTGCTGGCAGTCGTATTCCGCCAGACCGTTGAAAGTGAAGGGGGGCGGTCAATGCTAATGAAATCTGCCTTACCGTCTTGATTAAAATCTGCTTCCATCAGACCATGGGTCATGGATGGTCCGGATAGAAATGCTGGATAGGAACGTAGAAACCCTCCATCCATTTGATTGGTATACAGCTCATTAGGGACTCCAATGGTCGAGACAAGCAAGTCATTCCATCCGTTGTTATCATAATCAAAGAAAAGTGAGCCCCAACACATTTCTTCCACTTCTACTCCAGCTAAAACAGTATGATCGCAAAAGTTGGTAGTTGAATTTGCCCGCAGAAGCACATTACTGTCAATAGCATTCGTGATGTAGATATCCCAATCACCATCATTGTCGTAGTCAGCAATTGAATTGGACATCGCCTCAATAATTACATCGGATCCAGACGATACACTTATGTTGGTGAATGTTCCATCGCCATTGTTCAGGTAGAGGTGGTTTGCAGAGATTTTATCATTGATTACATATAAATCCTGCCATCCATCGAAATTAAAATCACACCAGACGGCTTGAAAGCTGTAGTTGTAACCGTCATCCACTCCAGCCAAAGCCCCAACTTCAGTGAAGCTGCCATCACCGTTGTTTTTAAACAGGTAGTTTGGAATGGCCTCGTAGTAGTGGTAATTGCAGATGTAAAGATCAAGGAATCCATCCCTATCGTAATCTCCCCAGGAATGGCCGTATCCGTAATGGGAGGTGACCGGTAATCCTAAGTCCGCTGAAATATTGCTGAAATTGAAATTACCGTCGTTTTCAAAGATTTCAAAGGGACCAGATTCTCGATTAACGGAAATATCTGCGTCGCCATCGTTATCAAAATCTACCCAAGAAATTGACTTTATGTTACCCGTGTTCTCTATAAATGGAATTGCGACAGGCTCAAAGCTGTCTCCTAGGTTGTGGTAAAATTGCGGCGCAGCGCCGTTAACGCATAGACTGATATCTGCATAGCCGTCCTTGTCCCAATCATAAAAACTTCCACCAGCACCATTCAATCCAACATAAGCATGATTAATGCCTGTTGAAGTCGGAAGCTTTTGAAAACTTTGGCAATGACAAACAAGGCTATAGGCCGCGAAGGCGAATAGAATTAGTAAGCGCTGAAACATATGGTCAGCCATTTTGGTTTAGGTCTTAGGAATTTAGGAATTAAACTTGACAGTCCCTATTTTCTTCATCAATTTTCGAAATTAATCTTAGTACCTTTGTAGACACGACAATTCAGGAATAGCTTCAATGTCAGAAAACGTGTTAAAGATTCTTGCTACTTCTAGCTTGCCAACCCGATTCGGTGATTTTCAAATAACTGCGTTTGACAGTGGCTTCATTGATTTTCCCCATGTGGTTCTTTCCAATTTAAAAGATGGTTTAGACAAGGTCGTCAATGTTAGAATTCATTCCGAGTGCATGACTGGCGACGTTTTTTCTTCAGTTAGATGCGATTGTGGTGAGCAGTTAGATTTTGCCCTGGAAATTTTTGGAAAAGAAGGAGGCATGTTAGTCTACTTAAGACAGGAGGGAAGGGGTATTGGATTGATCAATAAGCTCAAAGCCTATAATTTACAAGACAATGAAGGCTTGGATACCATTAAAGCTAACCACGCCTTAGGTTTTCATACTGATGAAAGAGATTATCATCCGGGCATTTCGATTCTGAAAACAATGGGGGTGAAAAGAGTAAAAGTCTACACCAATAATCCAGAAAAGCTTGATGCTTTTGAAGGAAGCGGAATTGAAGTCGTTTCAAGAATGCCTATTGATATTCCATCTAGATCTGAAAACAGGGATTACCTGGAAGTGAAGAGAACGGAATTGGGACATTTGATCGAACCTGATTCGTCGAAATAATCAAATTATCTTCAGTATTTCATCAACGCTACATGCTCAAAGCATGCATCAATTCCATGCACAATATTGCAGCGAAAGTGCCTAAGGCATAGCCAAATACAGCCAGTAAAACTCCAACAGGAGCAAGTGCTGGACTGAAAGCTGAAGCGACAATTGGCGCAGAAGCGGCTCCTCCAACATTGGCTTGACTTCCAACAGCAACAAAGAAGAATGGTGCTCGAATTATTTTTGCTACGATGAGCAAGATTATAACGTGAATCAGCATCCAAACCAATCCGATTGAAATGATGAATTTGAAGATCTCCCATTCTTTAATGAGTTGAAGAATATTCATTTTCATACCAATGGTTGCCACCAAAATATAAAGGAATACACTTCCTATTTTAGAGGCCCCAGCGCCTTCGTATTTTCTGAACTTGGTGAATGATAAAGCAATTCCCAAGGTTGTTGCCAATACTACCAACCAGAAGAATCCACTTCCTAAAGAGGTGACGAAACGCATGAAACTGCCTGGGTTTTCAGCTAAAGTATTAGAGATTGAACTGTCTAATGCTGGCGCAATAATGTCTGCTCCTAAATGACTCAATCCTACAGCGCCAAAAGCGATGGCGCCAATGATCATCAAATCTTTAAACGTAGCAACTTTGGCGATTCCAGCTTGATAATGCTCTACTTTCTCTTTCAATTCTGTGATTGAAGAATTGTCAGCCTTCAAGAATCGATCAAGTTTGTCGCTAATTCCAGCTCCAAAAAGTAAAAAAGCCATCCAAATGTTGGCAACCACTACATCTACCACAACCATCGCAGAGAACAAAGTATCTGGACATTCTGCGATTTCCTTCATTGCAGTTTGATTGGCTCCACCACCAATCCAGCTTCCTGCAACTGTAGATAATCCTCGCCAAATGGCATCTGGACTGTCTCCGCCTAGCAATTCAGGAGAAAAACTAGAAACAAAATACAAGGCTATCGGTCCGCCAATGACAATCCCAAGGGTGGCTGTGAGAAACATAATGATTGCCTTCGGTCCTAGATTGAGGATTCCCTTTATATCAATACTCAAGCAGAGTAAAACAAGCGATGCAGGCAGCAAATACCGTGAAGCCACGAAGTATAATTGCCCTGACTGCTCCTCAGAAACCAGCCCTAACGTATTGTAAATGGCCGGAATAAAATAACAGAGTAACAGCGCAGGCACATACTTATAGAATCCCTTGAGGTATTTATTTGAAGAGGATGCTGTTTGGAATATAATTGCAAGCGTGACAATGAAAAGTCCTAATACAACAGCATTATTTTCTAAAGGGAGAGTCATAATTAACAGGATTTAGGCAAAGAAAAGAAAATGCTTGAACATGTGACAGAAATCCATCACAATAGAAATTACTTACTTTAGTACTACAAACCACTAAAGCCACATCTATGAAATTTCTTAAAGGATTACTAATTACTGTGCTGTTACTCATAGCATTAGTCACAATTTTAGGCATTGTTTTACCCAAGGAATATAGCGTTGAAAGATCATTGGTCATTGATGCTTGTCCTGCTGTTGTTTATGATGAATTTGCACATTTTAAAAATTGGGAGAAATGGTCCCCATGGGCAGAGAAAGATTCTATTATTCAAAGCACTTATGAAGGTGAAGATGGGACTGTAGGAGCGGTTCACAACTGGACAGGTAATCCTGAGATTTCAGGAGTTGGTAAGATGACAATGACAGAAATGAACCCTCAAGAAGTGAAGTATGACTTGGAATTCATTGTTCCTTTTGAATCAAAATCAAAAGGCTACTTCAAAATGGAAGAAGCTGAAGGCGGAGTGAAAGTTACTTGGGGAGATGAGGGTGAAATGCCTTTCCCAATGAACATTATCGCGGGCATCTTCATGGATATCGATGCGAAAATTGGTGTTGATTTTGAAAAAGGACTTCAAAACATGAGCGAGGTGCTTGCAGGCCAAACAGGTTATGATCCAGAATTTAGAGAATCGCCTAAAGTTGATTATCTGGGCAAGAGAATGCAAATGAATATGAAAGATTTGACAGCTTCTGTCTATGAAGAAACTTTTGGGCAGATTTTCGCTTCCTTGGGAAAGAATAGAGTCGAGGTTGGAGGTGCTCCGATGACATTGTTCCACAGTTTCGATGAGGAAACATTGGATATGGATATGGTAATAGCTGTTCCTACAATTGGTCCTTCTCCTGTTGTTGATGGAATGGTTATCGGATCGATTGAAGAAGGTCGAGATGCTTATGGCGTTCATGCAGGATCTTATGATACATCTGCAGAGACATGGGGAAATATGGAAAGTTATATGAAATGTTCTTCTTCTGAGATGAGAGGGATGCCTTACGAGCAATACATTGTGGGTCCAGATACTGAGCCCGATACTTCAAAATGGGTTACTCACGTTGTCTACCCCTTGGCTGCCATCGCCGATTGATTCTAAAAAGTATTAAAAATGGAAAGGCCTGTTCACCATTACGTGGAACAGGCCTTTCTCTTTGACCAAGTAAATTGGTCTCCACCCTATATCATCGAACTATCAATTTGTCCTTCATGACCTTGTCGGTCATACTGTACTTCAAGAAGTACATTCCAGCTGATAGCTTTGTTTTAAATTGGTGCTCGGTCGTAAACGAACTCCTTCCCGGATAATACAAAGTGAATCTGTCAATGAGCTTACCGTTTGTATCATAAAGCTCTAGGTCTATTACGTCATCTTGTTCAGAAAGGTTATGTAAATCGAAGAATATTTTTGATCCATTGTTCGGATTTGGATAAAACACTAGGGAAGCCTCGATTTCAGGGAAGTTATCAGTGCTCAAAATCACATTAATTCCGAATTCACATGGATTACCATACGCCGAAGTTTGCTCTCCAATGATGGTTCTCACCTTCACTTCGTAGATTTCTCCTTCGATAAATCCATCTCCAAGTGTAGGGTTTACTTGTGGGATGTAAGATTCTAATAGAATCTCATCATCACCCTTTGTGAAGCTCCATTCGTAGATATCTGCTCCAGGAACATTAAAACAATGAATAACAGTTCCACTGCTTGCATTTATCATCCCACAATCCGCTATCGTCAGCTGGGTTTGAGGAATGGACTGATTCATATCAACTGTGCATGCCTGTCCAAAGGCAGTCCATTCGGCATTTACAAGTGCTTTTACACGAACTTCTAAGCTGATTCCATATACCAATCCTGTAATATTCGACAACTGGAAAGTGGTGTTACCTGCAATGGTGTATTCTTCGGTAAGTATACCTGCCGCGCTGTTCTCAAATCTCCAGAGATACATTTCTGCATTTGGGACTTGTTGACAATGCAAATCGTCTGAAATTAGAAGTCCCTGGGCTGAACAATCTGCCTGAACCAATGATGGCCCTTCGATTATTTCATTACAACTGTAAGGAACATTCGCAGTCGAAATATCGTTGCAACCGTTTGAATCTGTTATTGTTAAAGAGTAGTTCCCGCTATTTAAGCCCGTATTTTCTTGGTTTGTAGTTCCATTCGACCAGTTGAAGAAATATGGAGCACTTCCTCCGCTTACATTGGCTAGGAGTTCACCGTCATTTCCAACGCATCCTTCAGGATTCACCAGTGAAATGTTCAAATTAATCGCAGAGGGAGCGCCTATAATCGCTGATGCTGATCCACTGCAACCTTCATTGTCTGTAACGGTAACACTGTAATTTCCTTGACTTAATCCACTGAGTGATTCGTCTGTAGATCCGTTGCTCCATTCAAATTCGAAAGGAGCATTTCCTCCACCTACAAGAACATCAATAGTACCGTCACTCAATCCGAAGCAGCTAATGTCTCCCGATTCTAAAACTACACTCAAAGAATTTCCACTCTCTACTTCGAAATTTTCCGAAACTGTGCAATCATTATCATCCGTGATATTCACACTGAAATTTCCAGCAGTCAAATTACCAGAGTTACTACCAGTGTTGCCATTGCTCCATTCAATACTGTAAGGAGGGGTTCCTCCAACTGGATTCGCAGTGGCAGAGCCGTTTCCAACCCCACATGAAATATGAAACACTTGAAGACCTGATTCTAATGCGTTTGGTTGAGAAATTACTGCAGAAGCAGATTTCTCACAACCTTGATTGTCAGTGACTGTCAGGACATAGTTACCGGCTGAAAGATTGGAAATACTATTTGATTGTCCTCCATTGCTCCATGAGTATGAATTACCTCCGTTACCTCCACCTACAGAAGCTTGAATCGCACCATTGTTGGCACCATTGCATGTGATTTGGGTGGCTGTAAGGTTTACAGACATGTTATTCGGTTGAGTAATAGTTGCAGATGCAGTGGCTGAACAGTTGTTCAAGTCTGTAGCTGTTACTGTATAAGTACCTGGAATCAAGTTTGAAATGGATGAATTACTTCCTCCAGAAGCCCAGCTGTATTCAAAAGGTCCGTTTCCGGTAGCCAGAACACTGGCATTGCCATTGCCTGCAGAATGACAGCTGACATTGTTTGAACTCATGCTCAAGATTGGCTTGGGATGAACAGTCACTGATAGTGTTTCGCTGTCATTTCCGTTGGCATTACTCGCATTCAGGGTCACATTAAAAGTGCCCGCAGTTGAATATGTAATGTTTTGTGGGTTGGTAGATGATGAATTGCCAGGATTTGCTCCTGTAAAAGTCCAGCTGTAAGTATTTCCATCACCTGTACTCAAATTGCTAAAGTCAATATTCTCACCAATACAAATCTCATCAGATGTCATACTGAACGAGGCAGTCGGAGGATTGCCTTCAACTACATCCGGAACAACACAAAACTCGATTGTTTCGTCTGGTCCGAAGTTTCCTGCAGCTCCACCTAAATTAGCACCTTCGTTGTCATAAATCTGGAAATTTCCGCTCGTAAAGCCCATTCCATCGCCATATTCATCATATACGGTTAGCGAATAGCATCCTTCTGAGAGACAAACGTATTCTGTAAACTGTGTACCTTGATTATTATCGATGTAAGGACCACCTGAGGCCATTAAATTTTCCGAATCATCAAACAACTCCCAAGTATTTTCAGAGCCGAAGTAGTCAACTGTGAATACGATGCTGATTCCAGCGCCTGAAGCAATGGTGTAATTCTGTGTCATTTCATCATTGCCGTCATATTCATCGGCAGTGTTATTTACTCCATCAATTCTGGCGAAAAATGTTTGATTTCCGCTACCAGAAGTGAAAGCGGGCAATGTGATTTGAGCTGAGTTGCCATTCACCAGAGTTCCTGTCCATTGGAAGTTTTGAGTTGGACCTCCACTGTAACCGTATTCAAGATCAATGGTAGTCAATGTTGTTGATCCGTAATTGGTGATTGAAATGTCTGGGGTGATTTGGCTGCTGCAAAGAGATCCGTTTGGAGCGTGAATTGCACTCACACCGGCATCTAAAGTAGTCACAGGTGTGCAGCCTAGGCTTTCCAATAAGGTCGAACGATCAGTCATGAGGGTCGCTCTCATTCTGTCGGCTTGGCCTTGTGAGAACATGTCTCTACAAGTTTGGCCTGTATAGTCCATGTAGTTTTCTACTTGCTGAGTTCCGCTACATTCAGGGCTACTGCATGAACTATTCAATACAGTAGGAGGGGTGTCGCAAACGCGATCACCGCCTGTAGTACAATTCGACTCAGTACAAGAATTTGTGTTGTGGAAAGTGTGGTAAAGTCCTAATGAGTGTCCTGCTTCGTGAGTCGCAGTTCTGCTCATGTTAGAGGATGGCTTCAAGTTTCCAACCGTTCCAAAGACATTGTGTAAGAGTACAATTCCATCCAATGGACTAACTGTTGGAAAATAGGCATAGCCTTGAATTCCGTTTCCAGCGTCGTTATCTTCGATTTCGTTGACTATCCAAATATTCAGATAATCTGATTTTGGCCAAGTCGATAGGGCTTTCACTGCTGTTTCAGAAGCTCCAGACCCATTCACTGAACTTATACCCATTTCGGCATAATTCGTGACTGATGAGCCATCAACTCGAACGATACCATTGCTTGAGTTTCCTTGAGGATCTCTTGCAGCGAGACAAAATTCAATGCCGGAATCAACGCCAGCACCGTCTCCATTTGAGCCAGCAATTTTTCTAAAGTCCTCGTTTAATGCAACGATTGCACTGAAGATTTGCTCATCAGTGATGTTGCTTCCTTGACCTATTGGCTCCCCTTCATGGATTACATGAATGACAGTCGGAATGCTGAGGATTTCTCCCCCTCTTTCGATCAATTCCGAGTTTGCCTCATGAATTTTACGTTCCATATTCCACATGTGGCGGGCGTAATGAGGGTCGCTTTCTAGAAGATGTTCATGAATGATTCCCGAACCACAGGGCTCTGTAGTTGGTATGGACTGGCTATAAGCCTGTGTCCAGATGATAGCGCAAAGCGCAATTAAGATGTGTTTAAATAGAGTTTTCATTTCTATCCGGGTTTAGCCGTTTAGGGATTTTTACTCTAAATCAAGATTAAAGGTTACGTCAAAGTGCAATCTTAACAATTGAAGACAAAAAAAATAGGGCTCCTTTTCAGAAGCCCTATTCAACTATAAACTTTAAAGATCTTAGTCTTTCGCAGTCACTTGAATCAATTCCACTTCGAAAACCAATGGCATATAAGGCTCAATGATTCCTCCTGGTCTTGGATTCGCTCCGTATGCTAATTCCTGTGGAATGTAAAACTTAAATTTCCCACCTTCTTTCATCAATTGAAGTCCTTCAGTCCATCCTTTAATCACACGATTAACACCGAAAGTTGCAGGAGCTCCTCTATCGTAAGAGCTATCAAATGTTTCGCCGTTTGTCAGTGTACCTTTGTAATGAACTGTAACGTCATCATTTTCATCTGGACTAGCGCCCGTTCCTTCGGTAACAACCTCATACTGAAGTCCGCTATCGGTAATCTTAATGCCGTCTTTCTTTGCGTTTTCAGCTAACCAAGCCTCACCGTCACCTTGATTACTTTCAAATTTTCTGTCTTGGCGAGCTTGAAGTTCTTTTTGTACAAAAGCTTCACATGCTTCTGGCTCCATAACTGGAGTTCCAGCGAATTTGTCTGCCATCGCCTTTTTAATCAAATCAAGATTTAAATCTTTCAAATCTTGATCCTCAAAGCTTCCAGCAATGCTCAATCCGATAGCATAGCTCAATGAATCTGTAGAATTTTCAATAGCTACAGTCGATTTGCTGCCCTTTTTTTGAGCACAACCTCCTACAGTCAGTCCAACTGCAAGCAATACACTTACTAATATTCTATACATGTCTAAAAATTTTGGCGAAATTACAAATACAATAGGTAATCACCAATTTTCTTCACGAGTGAATACGAAGTCATCTGCTTTGCTCAACTTCGCATTGTAAGAATAGCCCTCAAGATTAAAAGACTTCAAGTCTTCAGGCTTATTAATTTTCTCTTGAATGATATATCTACTCATCAATCCACGAGCTTTCTTTGCGAAGAATCCGATCATTTTATACTCTCCTCCTTTGGCGTCCAAGAATTGCGGGGTTACAATACGAGCTTTCATCTTTTTCGCTCTCACAGCTTTGAAGTATTCTGCTGAGGCGAGATTAATCAATATATTATCATCCATTTCTTCTTGGATGCGCTTGGTAATCGAATCTCCCCAATAGGAATATAGGTTTGGTTTAGCAGGAGTGATGCGCACTGAAGTCCCCATTTCTAAACGATAGGCTTGCATTAAATCCATTGGTCTCAATAAGCCATACAATCCAGAAAGGATTCTCAAATGATTCTGCGCAAACTCCAAGTCTGAATCAGACATGGACTCAGCCTGCAAACCGAGGTATACATCTCCTTTGAACGCATAAATAGCTGGCTTCGAGTTGTTTTTATCGAAAGGCACTGTGAATTTCTGAAATCTCTCGTGGTTTAGAACAGCTAAATCGGTGCTAATGCCCATCAGCTTGCCCAGTTGTTTCATGGAAATCTTGCTGAGCTTAGCATTCAAGTATTCTGCATTCTCAATAAAATAGGGGAGAGTGGTAGCTTGAGACTTCCATTCCGATTGAAAGTCTAGTGTTTTGGCAGGTGAGATTACGGTAATCATTGTTCTTCTTCTTCTTCCTTTTTTGGAAGCTTAATACCTCTTTTAGTGACTATAAGTTCATTTCTATTTTCCAAATAATCAATGGCTTGAAGAAAAGTTTTCTTGGTCATGTGCAGACGAAGTTCTACTTCTTCCAAGGATGTGTTTCTGTTTAACCTAGCATACCCTCCGTTGTGAACAACATAGTCGAGCACTTTTACCGCCGCCTTATCAGGATTTTCAGCTCCTTCTTGTTGTAAGCTCACCACAATTTCCTTTTCATCAACCCTTCTCACATAACCCTTATAGGTTTCTCCCAACCTCACATGACGCATGGTCTCATTGTATGGCAGGAAGGCAATTGACTTTTGATCAGCAATCACCTTCATTCCACTTTCCTCTTTATCTGTCAAGATAATTTCAACTTGCTGCCCTTTGCTAAACCCCCTGGGTCTGAATTTAAAATGAAGGGCTAAACGTGTAGAGCCATAGAGTCTTTTCTTCTCTTCATCATATTGCATGGTGATCAGGTATGACTTACCTTCTTGAACATCAATTCGTTGTCCAGCAGATGGAACGAACAAATCTATCATTAAGCCTATATCAGCAAATGATCCGTTTGGAATGACGTTCTTCATTTTGAGGAGTCTGACTTGCCCCAAAGTGAGAAGCGGTTTTTTGGTCGTCGCTTCCATTGTGCCTTCCATAGTAGGAAAAATGAAGACTTCGATTTCATCACCCTCAGCCAAACCATCTGGACAGTCCATCATAGGAAGTGTAATTTCCTCCTCCCCATTCAATAAAATCGCACCAACTACCTCTAATCTTGAGACTGGAAGCTTTCCAATCATTCCTGGTTTCAACATGCTTGTTATTTGCTCACAAAAATAGGCTTTGATCACAGACCACCTAATTTCATTTATGTACATTGAGCACGAAATATAAAAATCTGCAAAGAATGATAAAAAATTACGCTCTCTTGGCTGTCTTTAGCCTTCTCTCCGTTTACACTTACGCTCAATGCGAAGTTGGAGAAATAGAAGTTGAATTCGTGCTGTTTACCGATGATTATGGCTACGAAGTGTATTGGGAATTATTGCCTTCTGGAAATGAATGTGGCACTGATCCTATTGCTACCGGAGGAAATGAGCTTGAAGTTGGTTGCTCTGGGGCAGATGAAGAAGATGCTACTGATGGCAATGGCTACGAAAGTGAAGTTTCAATTACTGTTGGTCCTTGGTGCCTCACTGAAGGTGAGTTTTATGATATTATTTTCGTCGATGACTACACTGACGGCGGTTTAACTGTTCAAGTGTATGAGAACGGTGAGTTAACGCATTTCTTTAATGGAGATGGTGATCCCACTGTTTGGACTTTCCAAGCGGGATTCCCGACTACACCGGACAACGATCAACCTTGTGATGCAACTCCAGTTGAAATTGACGGGGCTTCAGTTTTAGTAGATACTTCAGAAGCTTTGGCAAATAACGATGAAGTTTCTCCCAACGGTGGAGGTTGCGACGTTTTTGGATTGTGGTGTGAAGGAAATGTTACCAATTCAGTTTGGGCAACTTTTGTTGGCCCTGAAAGCGGTGCTTTGGTGATTAGTACTTGCAATGAGTTAACTACTTACGATACTCAATTCGCCCTGTATACAGCAGAAGACTGTGGTGATTATGAAACATTCGAACTCGTTAGTTCGAATGACGATCAATGGAATTCATGCGGAAATGGAAACCAATATGCATCTACCATGTACGCATCTTGCTTGACTCCTGGTCAAACCTATTACATTCAAATTGATGGATACTTCGGTGAGACAGGGATAGCAGAGCTTACAGTGAGTTCATACGAAGAAGCAATTAGCTTGGAAGCCTTGGTTGACAATGTTGATTGTCCAAATGTAAAGGGTGATGACTCAGGTGCTATAGTGTTGTTGGCATTTGGAACCGGTATTGAATACACAGCTACTTGGACAGGGCCTAACGGCTATTCTGCGGATGGAATCTTTATTGAGAATCTTGTTGCTGGAACCTACGAAGTAGAGCTTGAGACTGGCTGTGGAGAAACAGCTTCTGGATCTTTCGATGTTAATGTTCCCACAAGTATTTCAATTAATGCTGAAGCAGATAACGCGACTTGTGAAGGCTCATCAAATGGAAGTATCAATTTGATAGTTTCTGGGGCAACAGATCCCTACGAGTACTTTTGGACTGGTCCTAATGGATTCTTCACGGAAGACCAAGATCCATCTGATTTGGTTCCCGGAACTTATCAAGTGCAAGTTACCGATGATAACGGTTGCGAATTTATGCAGAATGTCGCTTTATCATTTGATGAAGATTTCCAATTTTCTTTGGGAGCTGATGCTACAATCTGCCAAAATGAGGACTATTTCTTGACAGGTCCAGCTGGCTACGATTACGATTGGCAAGACGGAAGTGCGAATCAATTTTTCATTGTGGATGGATCCAGCCTAGACCCTGGGACTTATCCATTTGTACTGACTGCATCTAACGATTTGGGCTGTGAATATACTGATGCTGTCTTCATTACCGTAGACAATTGTATTGGCTTAGAAGAGAGTTCTAAAATCGAAGTGTTAGCTTATCCTAACCCTTCAGATGGATTGGTTTATATTTCTGGAATACAGGGCTTTAAGACGGTTTTATTGGATGTGGTTGATGCCAGTGGTAGAATCGTTTCTCGTGAGCAACTGAATGGAGCAAGCGATAAAACGATCACTGATTTAAGTACGCTAAGTGCTGGTCTATATTTCCTCGATTTTAACTTAGATGGAATAAAAAGGCAAGTTCGAATTGCCATCAAATAAGATTTTAAAGGGGCGCAGAAGCGCCCCTTTTTATTTCAAATTAATCAAGACTCCACAACAATCCTCAATCTCAGAATCACTCACATCCAAATGAGTCACCAATCGAATTTTATCTGGGCCGAAAGCTACGGCTAGTATAGATTTCGATTTTAAGCTTTCAATCACACTTTCGGCTGATCGTCCAGCCACAAGTTTGAAGATGACAATGTTCGTCTCTACTTCATTTACATCTTCAACAATTTCACATTTGTTCAGAGCAGAAGCTAGTTTTTGTGCTTTTTCGTGGTCATCAGCAAGTCGACTCACATTATTCTCCAAAGCATAACTCGCTGCTGCCGCTAAATATCCTGCTTGGCGCATTCCTCCGCCAAAACTTTTTCTTGCACGATGGGCTCTTCCTATAAAATCTCTACTGCCCAACAAAGCCGAGCCGACAGGAGCTCCCAAGCCCTTAGAAAAACATACTGAAATGCTGTCGAAGAGATTGCCGTATTCAACCGGGTCATGACCTTTAGCAATTAGAGCATTAAATACCCGGGCGCCATCCAAGTGAAGCATCAAGCCCTTGTCATCACATAGTTTGCGAATCTCTTTCAGACTTGTAAGATCATAACAACTGCCACCCCCTTTGTTGCAGGTATCTTCAACACAAACCAATGAACTATTCGCAAAATGAGAGTCATTTGGATTAATATTAATTAAAACATCAGCGGCTGTGATCAAGCCTCTTGGAGAATCAATCAGGCGAACAGAGCAACCCGAATTTTTTGCAATTCCGCCACCCTCATAAAGATAAACATGAGCGACTCGACTGCATATAACTTCGTCACCTGGCCTTGTGTGCACCTGAATGGCGATTTGGTTGGTCATGGTGCCACTTGGACAAAACAAAGCAGCTTCTTTTCCGAAATGGGCAGCTATCTTGTTTTGTAAGGCGTTGATGCTAGGGTCTTCCGCGAAAACATCATCCCCAACTTCAGCATTCATCATCGCCGTTTGCATTTGTTTGCAGGGCTTTGTAACCGTATCGCTTCTTAAATCAATCATGTGTGTCTCAATTAACAGCGGCAATTTTGGGTTTTAGCCATTTATATCCTAATTTCTCGAATAATATATGGAGATACTACCCAATCCTTGTCTGATATACCAAAATAAACATGAAATAACGGCTCGTACTTTTCACTTATTTCGGGATATTGTCTTCATCACTTTCAATAGAGTTCATCTAAACTCATTAAATTTATGCGCTCTGAATATTCACTTGCGTTTTAAGGATCGATGAACTTTACCCATTACTTAATTCCCTTGCTCATAATTTGCAGCCCGACTCTCACTTTTTCGCAAAAGTGGCAGAGTGCTCTTGTTGTCTTTGAATCTGGGCGCGAAGTACAAACGGAAATCAAGTTTCGTGAGAAGGTCTACATGGGCGAAATTCCAGTGAGAATAGATGGGAAAAGATGTGTGTACCCCCTCGACAGCATCAAAAGTTTACAACTCGGGACAGATCGATACCTAAGGTTTCAACTTACAGAAATAGAAGCACAGCCATTTGTTCTAGGCAAAGAAGTTGGACAAGGCCTTTACCATGCAATCTTCAAGGAAATTCAATGCCTGTGCGATAATTCATTCCGTATGATTCAAGCTTACTTGGTAGCGGGCGACAAGCTATACATCCTCCGAAAAAAAGCTTTTAAAGATGAGTTCGTTGAAGATGAAGATTTCTCGAGATTCTCTTACATTGCCGAGCCAAAGCTTGCATTTACTTCCTTTCCCCAGAAATTTAGCGAGACGATTTTTAGTGAATGAGAACATACTATCAAATCTTAGGAGTTACTGAAACTGCCGACTTAATGGAGATTAAGAAGGCTTTTAGGGATTTGGCTAAGTTGTTTCATCCTGATAAGAATCCTAATAAAGACAGTCAAGTTCATTTTATCGCAGTCACAGAGGCATATCAGGTCTTGTCAGATTCTAAAATGCGGAGTATATATGACTCCAGATTAAGAAACGGCCGTGCTTCTCGAGAATTTCAGAAGCAGAAAGACGATGCCTACAAAGAGTGGTTTGATCGCTATCAGGCGGAGGCCAGGAAAAAAGCCGATTCCTATGCTAAAAATACCTTTGAAGAATTCGCTGAATCACCAGTGTATAAGGCTGCAATGGCCGTATCAAGAGTTTACAATTACATTTTTCTCGGAATCGGATTTATCATGATTTTTGGCCCGGCAACAATGTGGTATCTTCGTGAATATGGAATGCCCGAAGCAAGGCCCTGGACTCATTTAATCACTCCGTCTGTAATAGGAGTCGTTTTTACTTATGGAATTTATCATTTTCTCTTTAAACACAAGTCGTACGATGTATCTTAACTCTATCAAAACACTGCTAGTCAGTTTATTGCTAATTTTTTCTGTTCAATTGAAGGCTACCGAAGGAATGTGGATTCCAGCCTTGCTCGAGAGCTTGAACGAAGACGATATGATCAGCATGGGATTAGAGATTCCGGCTGAAGCTATCTACTCCATCAACAACGGTAGTCTTAAAGATGCTATCGTTCATTTCGGAGGTGGATGTACCGCTGAAATGATATCCTCCGAAGGTCTGCTTTTAACAAATCATCACTGCGGATTCAGTCAAATTCAATCCCACAGCTCAGTAGAAAATGATTACCTGAAAAATGGGTTTTGGGCTATGAATAGGGCAGAGGAGCTTGCAAATAAAGGATTAACGGCCACTTTCGTGGTGCGCATGGAAGACGTTAGTACTAGCGTTTTAAACGCATACGAGAAAGCCGGTCAAGAAGAAAAACAAAGTGCTTTACAAGCGGAAATTGAAAGACTTGAAAAAGAGTGGGCTGAGAGAACAGGTCTAGATGCGACCATCAAACCTTTTAACTTCGGAAACAGCTATTTTCTAATTCTAACCAAGACTTATCTTGATGTCAGACTGGTTGGTGCCCCACCATCAGCAATTGGTAAATTCGGCGGAGATACAGACAACTGGGTATGGCCAAGACATACAGGCGATTTCTCGATGTTCCGGATTTATGCCGATGCAGACAACGAGCCCGCAGATTATTCTACCGAGAATGTCCCTTTTAAACCTTTGAAGCACTTGCCAGTGTCATTGAATGGTACTGAGGAAGGTGATTTTTGCATGGTATTTGGATTTCCTGGTTTTACCGAGCAATACCTGATTGCCGATGCTGTAGATCATGTCATCAATGAACTCAACCCAAGTCGAATTGCTATGAGGGACGCCTCCCTGTCGGTTGTAAATGCAGCAATGAAGAGCAGCGACGAGTTGAGGATTAAATATGCGGCCAAGCAAAGTGGAATTGCAAATGCCTGGAAAAAATGGATTGGCCAAAACCAAGGGCTAGTCGAAGTTGGAGCCCTCGAAATCAAAAACGATTTTGAACAGGAATTTATTGAGAGAGCAAATGCCGCGAATGCAACCCAATATATCGATGCATTGAACGCATTGAAATCTACCCAAGCGAACTTTGCTCCCTATCTCATGGCAAGAGCCTACTTTATTGAATATCTCTATTACGGACATGAATTGTTGTCCTTCGTAAACGCATTTAAAGGAATCTGTGATAACTACGAGAAGCTTCAAGCCGACAATAAAATTGATGGCGAAATTGAAGGGCTAAGCAAATATGTTAGAGGCTTTTACAAGGATTTTGATCTTGATACAGACAAGCAGCTTTTTGAAATTCATACTCCACTGTTCCTTCAAGGTATTGAAGAGGGGATTGATGCTCCTGGATTTAGAAAGTTGACGGCAAGTTCGAAAAACAATGTCTCTTCATTTTCAGATTTGATGTATTCAAAGTCTGTATTTGCTGATTCTACCAAGCTTTTGGCCCAATTAAAAAAGATATCTCCTAAAGTGATCAAGAAATGGAAAAAAGACCCGGCATATTTAGCGATGGAAAGCGCTAATGAATGGTACTACGGAAGTGTTAGAATGAGTTACGGAATGATGAAAACTCAGATGGATGCTGACATGAAGCTCTATGTGCAAGGAATTACAGAACTATTTCCTGAAAAAACATTGTGGTTCGATGCTAACAGTACTCTCCGATTAACTTACGGTAAAGTTGAAGGTAGCAGCCCTTGGGATGGAATGGAATACAAGCATTTCAGCACTGCATCTGGCATCCTACAAAAGAATAAAACAGACAATCCAGATTTCGAGTTGCCGCAACGAATGATTGAGCTGCTCGAAGCTCAGAATTATGGTATTTATGGGGATGAAGATGGAGAACTAAGAATATGTTTTACAGCATCTAACCACACTACTGGCGGAAATTCAGGTAGTCCAGCGATTAACGGGAAAGGCGAGTTGATAGGATTGAATTTCGATAGAAGCTGGGAAAGTACAATGAGCGATATTATGTTCGATGCTTCAAGATGTAGAAACATCATGGTCGACATTCGGTATATCCTTTGGGTGGTAGATAAATACGCCAGAGCAGGTCACCTTATCGAAGAAATGACAATAGCCAAAGGGGAAAAAGAAAGTCCTGAAAAGAACTGATCAAGAGAAATTATCCTAAGAAATAGATCACCAATACTGTAAGTGCCAATAAAACCAAGGCAAGTACTACAGGTCCACCAATTTCATTTTGTTCTGCTTCTTTGTGCTCAGACATGTCTTTCGATTTTGAATTTCAGCAAAAATACGAAACCAAAGAACTAGCACAAGAATTTTAGTAAATATGATTGCTAACATTTTAATGTGACTTTGATTCATTCGCTTCTAGGCTCGAATTCTGTTGATTTTCACGTATTTTCGTAGGGAATTATGCTTTTCCTGAGTATTTCATTAAAGTAATAAATACTCATGCAACATTTTTCAACCTGGAATAGTCTTATTAAGTGCAAGGTATATTTTCGAACTATGAAGTTAATTTCTATAGTATTTAGTGCCCTCTTATTCACGTTCACAATCTGTAGAACGGAAGCTCAAGTCGTTATCAATGAGTTTTCTGCATCGAATTATGATCAGTTCTATGGAGGAGGAGTAGATTGGCTCGAACTGTACAATACTGGAGGTGCAGCTGTCAATTTAACCGGTTATCATTTAAGTGATAAAGAGAGTAACCCAACGAAATGGGTATTCCCAGCTGGTTCAAACATTGGTGCGGGTCAACATTTAATCGTCTTGTTGGATTCTGAATTGGATGATGATTTGAACGGCAATCTATGCACCAACTTTAGAATCACTCAAACAGAAGACAATGAATGGGTTGTATTTGCTGATCCAGGAGGAGTTATCCTCGACAGTAAGTTGTTAGACCAGCCGGCTCAAATGAACCACTCTTGGGGAAGGAGCCCAGATGGATCTGCGAATTGGAAGGTGTTTACTGCGCCAACTCCTGCAGCTACTAACGCTGGAGCATCATACACAGGCTATGCGCCTAAACCGACAATGGACGTTGCCCCTGGAATTATCGGTGGACCGACCAATGTCACAGTTAGTTCAACAGATGTGAATGCTGTTATTCGCTACACCACTAATGGAAATTTCCCAACGGGTGCATCAAACATTTATGGAGGAGCTGTTAATATTGCCGTTAATTCAGTCTTAAGAGCAAAGGCATATTCTATTGATCCTGAAATTCTTCCAAGTTTTATTGAGACGAATACCTATTTAGTTGGAGTCAATCACTCAATGCCAATCGTATGTGTTTCTGGAGATCAAATCGATGACTTGCTCAATGGCAACGGCGGATTGAGACCTTTGACGACCTTCGAATATTTCACTGCTGCTGGCGTTCAGATTGATGAGGTTGAAGGAGATGCAAAC
>Ga0222689_1000253_pt1 | contig 19049 bp, 36 predicted proteins | sample AntAcemetage1231_FD_179838 | JGI IMG/M metagenome (GOLD analysis project Ga0222689, IMG submission 179838) | Saline water microbial communities from Ace Lake, Antarctica - #1231 | ecosystem: Environmental > Aquatic > Non-marine Saline and Alkaline > Saline | place: Antarctica: Ace Lake...
ACTACCATCTTCAGCAGTCGCCGCGAATTGACGGTGACGGACAGCCGTTCCTCAAAGATGGAAAAGCGGAAGACGTGTACTGGGTGCAGCCGTTCGGATCAAAAGGCGACTTCCGAAAAATTTCCACTAACTTCTAGGAACAACGATGGCCGACGAAATCAAAATGACCGGATCGCTAAATATTTTAGATGGGTTTCTTCGCGAGTCGTACAGCCCCGGAACTATCTCGATTGATATGAATTCAACAGCAGGCGCGGGCGGTTCACAAACGATCGGAGGATCTTATGAGGCTATCGCTGCGGGAGATACAAACGACGGCGGAGTCTACTTTTTTCGAAACGTAAACAACTCGATTGATATCTCCATCGGCATCGAACACGGCGGAAGTACGTTCGTCGCATTCTTGTTGCTGAAGCCGGGAGAGTTTAGTATTGGACGATTGTCCTCAAAGACAATATTCGCCAAGGCTCAGATTACGGGATCAGTGAGTAGTGCTGATCTTCAATACAGGCTTCTATCGGTATGACTGATCTTCCTCGCTTTACTGCTGGCTCTCTCGGACCGATTGGATTCAATCAGGTTAATGAGATGATGCGCCGACTTGACGCGCTCCGACCGTTCATCGAGTCGGTCGAACTTTCGCAAGAAAGAACGAACGGCCTAAAGGAACGGGTGATGATCGTCTATGCAAAGAAGATGGAATCGGAACAAGACAAGTATCAATGGCGAGAAGTCGCAATTCGAGACGATGATACAGTCGCTTCTTTTATTGACGAAGACTGGGATAACATCTTGCTTGATGTGGTCACTCGCGGAGGCGGTGACCCGATAATTGAAAAGCCAGAAAAAGACGAGCCGCCGCCGCCGGAAACCTACGCGGTTTCGACTACTGACTTTAACGAAGGCTTCGCGATCTGCTTCGTGAGGCGGACCATAGACGGAGATCGCCGATACCTTCTCGTGCCATTATCGTCCGCAGAAAGCCTGAGTAATCTATTCATGATTGTCGGAGTTAGTGACGAAGTTCAAGTGTCAGGATACGAAGCGTATTTGTATTCTGCCGTTCGTATGACTCTCGTCGCTGGACCCGGTGGAGACGGCGTTGAACTTAGTCAATCTTCGACCACTGTCCCGTTTTATGATTTCGGAATACACGAACCGAATATACCTGTTATTCCAGAAGGAGCGGTACCGACCCCGGTATCGCTCAAGTTGGGATCGTTCTTTGTTGGTCATACTGTTCAAGTCAGCAGCGACATGGAAGTGGGATATCTGGCGCAAGTTCCAAGGCTAGACATAGAATGCGAGGAACGATGAAGCGAAGATACTCGATCGGAACTCTGACGACAGTCGCAAGGCAGATCGTCATCGCACCGCCGAACAAGACGATCGAGATCAACTCGATCTATCTCGCAAACTTTTCTGGTTCCAATTCAACCTTCGACGTGTATCACGTCCCGGCTGGCGAAGCCGTCGCTGACCACTTCCACTTGATACACCTGACGCAAATTCTACCAGCAGTAGCAGTGAACTATATCGACCCTCGTATCTACCTCGAACCGGGCGACGGCTTGTGGATGCTCGCGGCTGACGCAGGCGCAGTGACTGCGACGATCTATGGGACCGAGTCGTGACTTCGTACGCTGCTCCTTGTTGTCCTAACGTATGTGACGACAACAACGGACCGTGCGGCTTGCCGTCCGACTTTCCTACGACGTTCACTTTTAGTTCTTCGTTCAAGGTTGGGATGCGAAACGCTCATCCGCCTTTTAGCACAAATGGAACGCAGTTCACCTACCAAGTTAGCATGACCTCAAGATATGAATTCCAAGGCGATCTTTGTAATTTCTACAGGACGAGCCTTGTAGCATCGCATGAATATCGGTGTATCAACAGTCCTCCCGGAAGTAACTATCCCGGCGACTTTTCTGAAAGGAAAGAAGTCTCTAACGATTCATCTAACCTGATGTTTTGGGGAAGAGCAAACGGAGACGCCCGGGTAGTAATTGACTACCACGACTCGCAAGGAAATCCGCAATACGAGTTCAGGTTTGCCAACAATAGCAATACTGAAATGGAGAGAATATCGGAATCAGTTCCGCAGGGTACTCCTTTCATCGAAGTCACTGATGTTGTCAGTAGTGTTTGGACTGCGAGAAAGTCGGGACAACTAAATGCTTTCTTTCGAGGTAGAGGATCGAATCATGGGGTAAAACTTTTCTTCCCGAGTTCTATCGTGTTACCGAACGGCGACACAGTTCCAGATCTAAGAGATGAACCGTTCGCCGAAAGGTTTACGCAGGCTCCGACAGAAGCGAATGGCTCAAGCGGATCAATGACTCCATTCTCCGCTAGATATGGTGCTATCAACGGCGGGGGTGAGGTGCTGTTTCCGTGGTTCGATTATGACACGGGTATTTCTCCTCCAAGATTTCACTTAGATCGTAAGCCGACTCATCTTGATGCGGGTTACGATGTTTTCGGCGGCGGCGGCGGAAATATCTGCCCGTTGCCGACTGGATTCAAGAGGCCGGGAAACCCTCCATTCAGTGAATGGGAAGACTTATCTTTGATCGCAGACGGCGAATATTACGAGTATGGCGTTCGAATGGGATTGATCACCAACATTACTGAAGACAGCCGCGTCTCGTTTGGATTCTCCTGACTTATGTCCTGCAAGTACCTCAAAGATTCAAAGTGCCGACTCGGACTCTTCAACGGTTCACCGACCAAAGAAGAATGCGAATCCTGTTCTATGTACTCCGGTCCATCCCGAGGTATTGGAGATGACATCGCCGGAGGACTTTCGAGAATTGGATTGGATCGAATCGTTTCAACTATCAAACGTGTATCTGGTAAACCATGCCGATGTGGAAAGCGTCGAGCCGCACTGAATAAGATTCTCCCAACAAGGAACTCGTGATATGGCCGTGACATTCGCAACCGCTTTCGCTCGACTCGGACGGCTCTTCGACTTCGCCGTCGCAGTCCGCGCGCATCAAGCAACTCTCCGCTCCGAGTTCGAAGACACGATGTCGAACTACGCGGACGCGGATAGGGATATGGTGAAGACGATCACCGGTTCGATCGAAAGACGCATCGACGAATCAGGTCGGCTCGTTCGAGACTTACAGACCGACGCGACCTCGACGTTGCTTGAGATGGTCGATGACGATACCACGGTCGCCCGGCTTAATACGAGAGAAGCAACGCTCGAATTGATTCGTCAGATGCTCGCCGCCGATACTCCATCGACGGTCGATCGACCTTCGGGCGGATACGTCTCGCTGCCGGGCAGCGACAAGGGAACCGCTGGATCGCTCAACACCGGCGACGGGATGCTCCTCCTGTCCGACATGATGCCGTGGCAAGGACTGACCGCGACGAACCTGTTCTTCCTCGACTGGCCGTCGATCAAGACGGAGACGATTCGAGCCGAGTGCATTCGAGACGCGACGAGCCGATCGACGCCGGAAGGCGAGGAGGTCTTCCGCGTGACCGGAGCGAGGCCGATCAACTCGCTCGACGAAGAGTGGCCGAAAGGAAGCGGGACGAGCGGACTTGTGACGGTGGCGAGTCCGAAGAGGAACGGTGGACGATCTCCGGGAAAGAACGTCTGCACGAATTCAGACTTCGAGGACTTCACCTCGAACGTTCCTAACAACTGGTCGCTCGTCGCCGGGACTGCTGGCACTCACGTCTTCTCTGCGACCGCAGGCTACAACGGATCGGACGCTCTTCGGTTCGTCGGCGACGGCTCGACGAATCCGAACATCAAGCAGACGCTTCGAACGACGGCAGGAACGCTTGGCGAGATCAATCCGGACAGGCCGTACTCGATCACGTTCTGGGCGAAGTACGAGACCGCTCGACCGACGGGATCTCTTCTCGTCTCGGTACGCGAATCCGACGGCACGCTTCTAAGCGACGGGATCACCGGGCGACAGATGCAGGCACTCGTGACCTCCGTGAACATCACGACCTCTTACGCTCAGTATTCGATCACATGCTTCTCGCCGATCGCAATACCGAAAGGATCGTTCATCGACATTCGGTTCTCTGCGAACGTCGCGAACACGTCGCAGGTCTTCGTCGATGATGTCGTGATCGCAGAGATGCCGCAACTCCAGACCGGCGGCTTGGCGTTCCAGATCCTCGGAGGTACGGACCGATACGCGCTCGGTGATTCCTACACGGCGGCGATCACGAACAACTCGACGATCTCGGACGGCGGGATGCAGCAGGAGTTCGAGCGGTTCTTCGGGATCGGCTCCCGGTACGGTCTCGCTCTTCCGTCCGCGACCTCGCCGACGATCGCCGACACCCTGATCTCCTGAAGGTACTACAGGCGGGTCTGTAGTCTCGACTGTAGACCGGACTACCTCTGCCTCCTCCTCCTCCTCCTCCTATCCCTTCTCCAATCCCTCCACCTCTACCGCTTCGCAGAGCAGGAGATCGGATCGGAATCCTCGACGTCTGGGAGGGTGGAGGATCTCGCCTACGGGATTCCATCCTTCTGATCCTCTGATCTGTCCTCGGAATCCCCGGAGCCGGTAGGGGCGATCCTACGTCCCTGATCCCTGTATCGAGGAATCTTAAGGAATCTCCCGGAATATGGGAGAAGAGGGTAGACAATGGGAGAGAATCGGGTATGATCTTCATATCGAGGAAGAGTTCCTCGAACCGACCGATCCGAACAAGGAGCCGAACAATGTTCAACGAACCACGAATCAAAACAAACGCCTTCCTCAACTCGAAGCAACGCCAGATCATTATCGACTGGATCATCGAACTCGAAGAAGAGACGACCATGATGGACGGAAACTGCACCGATCAGGATCTCATCGAACAGCGAAAGATGCTCAACTCGATGAAGAATCCAGAACTTCACCAAGAGATGAAGTACGTCGAGAATCCCAACCTGAATCGCCTCGTCAAGGCGGCAGTCTGACCGACCGGGGAGGCGGGACGTACCCGCCTCCCGACGAACACGAACAAGGAGCACGACTATGGAAAACAACGGACTCAACGGCAGCAAGAACTACGAAGAGCGAGGACCGCAAGACGGACGACCGTCGATCGACTCGGTCTCGAACTTCAACGACGGACGACCGATCTGGGCGGAGCCTTCCTTCGCTCGATTCCTCCGCGTCCGACTTCTCTCCGATCCCGGCTACCCGACGTGGGATCTCTCGTACGCCTTCGCCGAGATGATCGACGGCTCGATCGTCCGCCTCTTCGAAGACGACGTACCCGGCTCGCGGTACGGCTTTCGAAAGCGATCGTGGAAGAAGGACGCCATCGAGGAGGCGAAGCGATGGAAGGTCTTTCTCAAGCCGACCGGATTCTTCGACGCGATCTCAACCCTCTGCTGACGAAGAAAAGAATCTTCGGAATTATCAGGGAAGAGGGTAGACAATGGGAGAAGATCGAGTATAGTAGGGACATCGAGGAAGAGTTCCTCGAACCGACCACGAACAAGGAGCACGACCATGACCATCTCAGAACTGATCGACCAACTCGAAGACCTCAAGCACGACCACGGAGACCTCCACGTCTCGATCGCGATCCAACCAAACTACCCGATGATCTGCGGACTGCGACACGTCAAGCCGAACGACGGCGGGATCGTCATCGCCGCAGGCGACGCCCACGGCTACGCGAACAGCGACGTGTACGGAGGAGAAGACGATGAATGAGAACACCGACACCCGCGCAGGCAGCCCGGAATTCGAGAGAGTCAACGGTCGGAACTTCTACCCGACGATCGAGCAGGAGCGAGCCGCGTACGACGCTCGATTCTCCGAGACCGGAGAGGCTCCCGAAAAGAGAGAGAAGTTGATCATCGACGTCTCAACACTGATCAAGTTGGGACTGCCGACCGCCGCTCAGAAAGAACGCGAAGACATCATCGACGACCGTTGGCGAAAGGAGGCGAGATCGTGAACGCTCCTCACGCTCATCGTCTCCTCCTCCGGGAAGGTCGTCGCCTCTGGGCGGCGGCCACCCGGTTCGACGGACACGAACCCGGAGACCTCGTCGTGCGTCTCTCGCCGGGAAACCCGTACCGACGCGACCTCGACCTCGTGATCGCTCAGGCGGCGACCCTCGGCTTCCGGTTCGAGATCCTCCGCCGAATACGCCGCAAGGGAGGACGTCGAAGAATCTTCGGAAATATCGAGGAATAGGGTAGACGGATGGGAGAAGATCGGATATCTTCTAGACATCGAGGAAGTCTTCCTCGAACCGACCAGAACAAGGAGCAACCATGAACAACCAGACCGCAACATTCAAAACCGGAACGACCTACTACACCCGTTCGATCGGCGACCACGACTGCATCGTTCTTTTCAAGGTCATTCGCCGAACCGCGAAAAGCATCTGGGTGACCGACTGGAGAAACAGCAAGAACACCGTGCGACGAGTATTGAAGACCAACCGATACGGTGAGACGTTTAGCGATTCGTCTTGGCACGTTTCTTCTGAAGATGTTCTCCCCGCTGGCGGAACCGCCGAACTCAGAGCCTGACCGACCGGGGAGGTCGGGACGTTCCCGACCTCCCTTCACCCTCTTCTTGAAAGGAAGAAACGCAATGAAGAACGAACTCACAAACACGACACCGGGCGAGACCGACCTCGTCGAGATGGGAAGGATCTTCGCCGCGTCCGGGATGTTCCCGGAACACCGAGACGCGGCGCAGTGTGCCACGAAGTTGATCGTCGGTCGAGGCATGGGACTCAACCCGTACGACGCGATGAGCCTACACATCATCCAAGGCAAGGTCGTTCTCGGTGCGAACATAATGGCCGCAGCGATCAAGCGATCAGGGAAGTACACCTACCGAGCAGACTCGAACGACGAAGCCTGCTCGATCACGTTCTTTGAGATCATGCCGAACGGCGATCGAGAGGAGATCGGGACGACGACCTTCACGCTCGACGACGCGAAGAACGCCGGACTCGGCGGGACGAACTGGAAGAAGTATCCGAAGGCGATGCTCTTCGCGAGAGCGATCTCGCAGGGATACCGAACGCACGCACCGGACGCACTCGGATGCGCTCCGGTCTACGTTGAGATGCACGGCGAAAGCGAGATCCCTCGACCGGAGAAGACCGACCACGAGAAGATCGAAGACATTCTCGCCGGACTCAAGGACGGCGAAGAGATCAAGAAGAAAGCGATCGAGAAGGCAGGCGTGAACTCGATCGACCAACTCAATCCAGACCAGACTAGGAGAATGATCGAATGGCTCAGAACAAAGTGAACAGCATCAAGATCGCAGAAGTCCCGGCATTCGTCGAGGACCGAACCGGATGGCTCCCGTGTCTCGATACGATTCGAGACTGGGCGAAGACAGGGAAGATCACCAGCAAGAAGATCGGCGGACGAGTGTTCGTCGAGACAGAATCACTCGATCAGATGATCGGAAAGGAAGAAGACAATGCAGTACAAGCCTGAAGCAGAATCAACGAACACCAAGGACATGCCGAACGCGGAGGTCGGTACGCACCGAATGAAGGTCGCGTCGTACTCGCCGGAGGTCACGACTGCGAAGTGGTCCGGTGCGATCGTCGAGTTCGTCACGATCGACACGACCGCGAAGATCAGCGAGTTCATTAACGAGAAGACGACGTGGAAGTTCGGTCGTCTCGCGAAGGCGATCGGCGACGACGCTCGAAAGGCGTATCACGAAACCGATCCGAATGGGTTCTCGTGTTTCGATCCGGGAGCGTTCTTCGGTCGCGAGGTTGTCATCGAGATCGAGGACGGATACGGGCGACCGCGTATCGCTTCGATCTCTGCGATCGAGAAGAAGGTCGGAGGCTACGGAGACAAGGAGTCGATCGAGCCTGATGAGTCGCCCGGCTCAGGAGGCGACGTAGGCGATCCGCAGAACCTCGATGATGGTCGGCACGATAGCGGCGTCCTCGACGACGCGGACATCCCGTTCTAATGGCAAGACCAACGTACGAGAACGACAAGACTCTCGCGAACGAAGTCGAAGCAGCCAAGCGAATCGAGCAACGATGGAAATGCACCCTCAACAAACTTCCGAGATCCTACGAGGTCGATTTCGCAGCCAGCCGACCCGGCTGCGGGATCGTCTCGTGGATCGAATACAAGCGGAGGGACATGACGTGGGGAGACTATCCCGACATCATGCTCGCCGTTCGGAAGGTGGAGGCACTCCATCGCCTCGCTCGGATCGTCGGCTCTTCGTTCTTTGTCGTCGAGGATCGGACCGGCGAGATCCGGTTCGCTCGGATCGACGGACAGCACTGGGACGGCTTCGTGGAGTTCGGCGGTCGAACTCGGAAGACCAGAGACACGGCAGACATCGAGCCGATCGTGAAGATCCAACTCGAACGATTCAAACTTCTCACCTAACCACGACAAGGAGCAAGCAATGAACGACGACCGACTGGTGGATCACATCAAGAGCCTATTCGCCTCGACCGCGCCGCTCTTCCGAACGACTGACCCTGCGACATCACAAGCCGCAGCCAAGTCGATCGAAGGGAAGACGTCGAACCTCGAACGCCTCATCGTCGAGACGATCACGAGCGAGGGACCGATGACGACCGGCGAGATCCAACAACTACTCGAACGATCAGAGAAGATCGGAGGAAGCACAAGGATCAACAAACGGATGGCATCACTTCGGAGGACCGGCGTCATTCAGTCGATAGGCGAACGACGCGATCCCGTCTCCGGAAGAGTTCAGACTTTGTACTCTCGGACTTGATACGATACCGACGCGACGGAGGAGCATCCCGTCGCGAGAACGATCAGACCTTTGAAGGTCGCCGTCGAACCCTTGATGCTCCTTGTGGTTCGGCGGCGACTTTCTCTGAAGGTTCACCGATGCTCGAAGGCACATACACATCACCGAAGATTAGACGACTCGCAGTGGTTCTCTCGATCCCGTGGCCGCAGGCGATCGGTCTCGCCGGTCTCCTCTGGAGGTTCACGGCGAAGCATGCTCCGACCGGCGAGATCGGAAGACACGACGACGAAGACATCGCGACCGCTCTCGAATGGCCGGGTGACTCTTCCGAACTCGTCGCCGCGTTCGTTCGATCTCGGCTCCTCGATCCGGTTCCGAAACCGGCGAGGCTCCTCGTCCACGACTGGCCGGAACACGCACCGCGATACGTTCGAGCAACGCTCCAGCGGATCGGTCGCGACTTCTCGCCGGTCTACTCCTCTGGAGAAACTTGGGAGAACGTAAGGAATGAAGCGGCTGTAGTGCCGACTACAGTCGCAAGTGCAGTGCCGACTGCAGTAGAGACTGCAGTCCCGACTACCTCTTCCTCTACCTACACCTCCTCCTCTACCCTTACCTCCGCCTCTACCACTACCGCTCGAAAGGCAGGGATTCAGAAGGAATGGACCGACGTTATATGGGCGGCGTGGGTTCCCGGAAGGAAGAGCGGGAAGAAGGTCGCGGTCGCGGCGATCGAGCGCTCGATCCGCGATCTCGCGAAGGATGAAGGGATGGAACTTAAGGAAGCCGCGTCGGTCATCGCTCATCAAACACGAGACGACGCAGCCGGATACATCAAGAAGATCGAAGCAGGCGAGACCGAACTTCAGTACGTCCCGCACGGATCGACATACTTCAAGCAAGAAAGGTGGAACGATGGAAACGAATCAGAACCAACTGCCGACGAGATCCGCGACGCACGGATCGCTGACGAAATCAGACAAGCACGAGCCGACATGGACGGAGAACTGGACGCTCATTCGGAATCTCTGGAAGGACTGGTCGCCGACGCCTGACATGGTCCGCGAGGTCTGGTTCCGATCGTTCGACAAGCGGCACGGATTACGCGGCGCACTCGTCGTTAATCAAGTTGCACTTCGAGAGGCGATCGTCTCGGTTAGAAAAGCGACCGGATGGAAAGAGCCGAAGTTCCTCGACGTCGCCGACGCCTATCGACACGAGCAGAATCGAACGCTCGCCGAGATCGCACTCGCTTCGATGCAATCTCTCGGAGCGAAGGAACGAGCCGAGGTCGAAGACGATCACACGCGACGACTCGCGATGATCTCCGAATGGTCGAGCGAGAGACTGATTGTCGCAAGGGAGAAAGTCGAGCGGCAGTTCGCGACGTTCCGAGGGAAGTCGAGCGATCTATCGACATGGTCGAAGACCTACGCCGGTCTGGTCTTTGCCGCAGATCAGATGATCGAAGGGAGCGTGGTAGCATGACGAAGGCAAAGAAAAAGACTCAGGAGCAGATCGACTCGGAGCCGGTTATAAGGCAGACGACGCGAACGCTCTACATCGTTCGCGGTCATCCGGGAAGCGGGAAGAGTTCAGTGGGTATTCTTCTCGCTCCCGGAGCCTGCTACGCCGCCGACGACTGGTTCAATATTCAAGCACACCACAACGGGACGACCTACGCGGAAATGTGGGACGCGAACCTTCTCGACGAGGCGCACCGATGGTGCAGAGATCGAGTCGAGCAGGCGATGGTCTGCGGGATGCCGAGGATCGCAGTTACGAACGTATTCAGGAAGCGAGCCGAGATCGGAATATACCGAGCGATCGCAGAGGATCGAGGCTATCGAGTCTCCGTGATCCGATGCGAGAACGACTTCGAGAACGTCCACGGCGTACCGTCGAAACGAGTCGCGAGCATCAAGGCAACAATGGAGGATGCATAGATGAGACCTGCGGCAATGGGATTGCAAGGCGGCAATATGGAATTCAGTGATGTCAAAGGAGAACCAGATGAAGTGAACCCGAAGATCAGAGTCCAAGGTAAATGCGTAGTCACCGGGGAGATCTGGTCGGTCGTCGTCAAAGTTCACCAGATGGAGAACTGGATTCACCAGACAAGCATCAACGGACCATGCGAAGACCTCAGCGATCGCGTCTGTATTACAAACTTTTTCCCTGATCTAAATTTAGACGGTCGCGAGTTCCTGATCTCTGGCATATCTCCGACCGGCTGGAAAGAGGTATTCGGATGAAGCGATATCACGACTATATTCGAGATGGCAAAAATCCAGAAGAAGAAGTGGTGGATGGTGATTGGGCTGAGAAACTTAGCACGCGATCACTTGCCCAAGAAGGCGGTGGAGGCGGCAACCATAGAGCATCGAAGAACAGATCGAAAAGCCGATACAGCGGACATCTCCCGGGTTTCAAAAAGAGACCGAAGCGATGAGCGGCGCAAGCAGAGAGAAAGGGAAGCGCGGCGAGCGAGAGTTCGCCGCCTTCCTTCGGTCGCTCGGTTTCGATGCTAGGAGAACGCAGCAGTATTCCGGCGATGCCGGGACCGCTGATGTAGACTCCTCGATCGAAGGGATGCACTGGGAGGTGAAACGCCGGAGCGGGATCGCCTCGCTTCGGTTCATGGAACAGGCACGCCGGGATTCTATGGAGTCCCTCCCGGTCGTCGCGATGCGAGAGGACCGTGGGGAATGGCATCTAATGATCGAAGCGAAAGATCTCGAAAGATTCGCAAGGAAGATCGTCGCCGCTCTCGAAGAGTAGACGATCATCTCGGACACATCATCAACCTCTCGATCGGCTGGAGGAAGTCCGGGAGGTTCTCCAATTACGACGCCGACGAAGTTCGCAACATCGCATTCATCGAAGCCGAGCGACTGCTTCGAGAGAAGTTCAAGCCGAGCCGAGGAACGGTCACGACCTTCCTGACTAGGTTCTTAATCGGTCGAGTCGAGTACCGAATCCTGAGGGACTCCGGTCTTCGCAAGCGTCCGGAGGGATGGCTCTCCGGTCTGACCCTCGACCCGACGCCGAGGCAGCGAGAACCGAAACCGGAAGCGGCGGTCGATCTCGCTGACCTAATCAAAACCGCTCACCCGGATCTTCGCGAAACGATACGACGACTCTCCGAAGGAGAGACGCTCGAACGGATCGCGATCGAGACCATCCCGCCCCTATCTTTCGAGACTCTTGAAGATCTCGATCAGGCGATCGAGGAAGCGAAGTCCGAACTCCTCGATGTACTACGAACAGAACTCCGAAGGCTGACTCGATGAACCAACCGAACCGCGAGACGATCACGGTCGTCGTCCAGTTCTTGCAACTCGCCACCCTCGTGATCGGCGTAGCCGGTCTCTTCCTAACCGTCGGACGAAAAGACGCTCGACTCGAAACGAACACGGACGAGATTCGAGACCTACGCGACATCGCGTCCGACCTCGTTCGAGCCTCCGTCGAATCGACCGGCACGAACCGCGATCAAGACCGACAACTCGACGACCTCCGAGCGAGGATCGCCAGACTGGAGCCGACCCGATGATCGAAGTCTTCAAGTCCAACCGACGAGCCGCGATCCTGATCGCCTCCGCGATCGGCGTTCTGCTAATCGCCTCCGCTCTCTCGGCTTGCCAGATCGAGGATCTGATCAAGATCGACGTCCCCGATGGAGTCGCGACCGCGATCGACACCGAGCCGTCGATCTCCGTCTCCGACTCCTCGGCAGCGTGGGAAGATTGGCAAGCGTACGTCGAGCGCGAGTCCCGCCGCTTCGCCGACGAGATCGACCGAGGTCAGGAGGTCGCCGGAATCATTCGCTCGCTGACCGAGACCGGGATCTCGATCGGGCGGGACGCTGCCTCGACGCTCCCCGGCGGAGCGATCCTCGGCTCCGGTCTGGCTCTCCTCGGCGGTCTCCTCCTCAAGCGTCCCGGCGACGCGAAGAAGGAACGGATCGAAAAGGAGGCGTCATACAACGCTGGGATCGAGAAGGGTCACCAGATCGCTGAAGGGGTCCGCAGGGGCGTCGAGGCGTTCCGGGAGGGTACGCAGACCCCGGAAGGGTGAAACCTGCCAGAGACGATCCTACGACCTCCTAGACCGTCAACATATCGGAGCCTGATCGGATGCCAGAACTGAACGCCAAGATCGCCCGGACCGGGACCGGCTGCTTCCAAATCGAGATGGACGCCGATCAGGAGGGATGGCATCAAGATTTCCTCCTTCGATCTGACGCCCACCACGACAACACCCACGCCGATCAAAGGCTGGAACTCCTCCACCTGAATGAGGCCGTGGATCGGAACGCCGGAATCCTCGATATCGGCGATCTCCATTGTGCGATGCAAGGGAAGTGGGACAAGCGATCTTCGACCGACGCCTGCCGACCGGAACAGAAGGAGGGACGCTACCTCGACTCCCTCGTCGAGTGTGCTTCGGAGTTCTATGAACCGTTCGCCGACCGATGGCTCTTCATGTCGCCCGGCAACCACGAAGGCTCGATACTCAAGCACCACGAGACCGACCTCACCGAGCGAACCGCCGAGAGGTTCCGAGCATCTGGATCACCGGTCGTCGTCGGAACCTACGCCGGGTTCATTCGCTTCTCCGTTCGGCACTCCGGTCGGGTACTCTCTCGCGTGATGTACTACACGCACGGCAACGGCGGCGGCGGACCGATGACGCACGGCGTACTGAATACGCGGCGACGTCAGTCGTACCTACCCGACGCCGATATGGTCTGGTCCGGTCACACCCACGACGCTTGGAACGTACGACTCGCGAAGATCGCTCTGACGAAGTATGGATCGACTCGGATCGATGACGTCATTCACATCTCGACGCCCGGATACAAGGACGAATTCTCGCCGATGTCCGGCTGGCACATCGAGCGAGGATCGCCGCCGAAGCCGATCGGTGCGATGTGGCTCCGGCTCTCCGTCGAGCGTCGATACGAACCGAACGATCACAAGCGGATTCGGCTCGATGTCTGCGAGGCTAGATGAAGCCGAAGAATCCAGAACGAGAACCTTCAGTCGAACTGATCCGGTCGGTACGTCACGCGATCGGATTCCTGATCGAGGAAGCGAACGCCGACGCGGTTGTGATCTGCGTCACGAGGCACAAGAAGAATCAAACCGAGTCCTTCGCGTACCCGTGGGGAAACCTGCACGCCTGTCGGGGACTGGTCGAGTACGCTTTCTCGGAATTGTGCTCCGGGGTCGATGACGAAGACGAGGACGAAGAGGAGGAGGAAGAAGAGGAAACCGATGACGAATGAACCTGACGAATACGAACGAGACAAGGCAGGCAAGTTCGGACCGGGCAACCGAGGCGGACCGGGACGGAAGCCGGGGACGAAGGTTCCATCGCTCAAGTCGGCGATCGTCCGCCGGATCGAGGAGTCGTATCGCGAGGAGGACGGTCGGTCTCTCGTCGATGCTCTCGCGACGGTCGCTCTTCGACTCGCTGGCGAGGGAGACTTTCGATTCTGGAAGGAGATCATCGACCGACTCGATGGCCCGGTGAAGCAGCAGATCGAGCAAGACTCGACCGTCTTCATCGAGAGACTCAGCCGACGAGCCAAGATCGACGACGATCAGGAGACCGATACCGATGCCTTTTGAACTGACCGAGAGCGGGAACATCTGGACGATCAATCAAGGCGAGACAACTATTCTCACCGTGAACTACAAGAACACGGCAGGAAATACGGTCAGCCTGTCGAGCGGCTACACCGCTCGAATGATGGGACGAGCAACGCACGACGCCTCCGCGACTATCTTCTCGCTTACCAGTTCCAGCGGTATCACGCTCGCCGGGTCTGATCCGAACATCACGATCTCGATCGCGGCGACTGCGACTGATGACTTCGACGCTCCGTCATCCGGAGTCTACGATCTCGAACTGGTCACGACCGCGACCGGCGTCGTCGAGCGAATCCTCGAAGGTACGTTCAAGGTCACGCCGGAGGTCACTCGATGACTAGCGTCAACGTAACCAGCAACCCGTACTCGGTCACGGTCGATAGCACGGGAACGAGCGTCACGATCGCATCGGTCGCGGCGTCTGCTACTTCTGGAACCGTCACCTCGGTAACTCCGCAAGGCGATAATGGTTCTGGAACTACAATCACGGGAAGCGGAAACATCAAGGTCGCTGGGACTGCTCCGATCTCCACGAGCGTAAGCGGTGACACGATCACGGTCACGCATGACAACTCAGGATCGACTGGCGTCGGCAAGTCATACCCGTCTTCGATCACGGTTGACTCGTTTGGTCATGTCACGGGAACGGGGACTTCCACCACTCCAGTCCTGCCATCGAACAACTTGAGCGATCTTGCCGCCGCCGGAACATCACTTACGAACCTCGGCGGCACGACCGTTGGCAAGGCGGTATTCGTTGCTGCAAATGCTGCGGCGGCTCGCGTCGTTCTCGGAGTGACTAACGTCGGCTCCTACACGGGGCAGATCGAAACGGCAGCGGACAAGACCTACACGCTCGACCCCGGAGCGGCGACTGCTCGAACGATCACCGGGTTCTTCATAAAGTCGGCGAGCGGCACGGTCACCGCAACTCTGAAGGTAGGGACTGCGGTCGTGAAGGCGGCAAGCGTTACGTCTTCAACCGGCGACCAGACCAGCCTTGCGAATACAAGCGTCTCGGCGGACGATGTCCTGACGCTCGTCACCTCCTCCAACTCCTCGGCTCTCGATGTTATCTTCGCGGTGGAGTTCACCCAATGAGTCGGTGGTTGTTCTTCCCTGCTCCGGTAGTTTCGACGCTCCCGGTGGCGACTTGCAGTTTCAGCGCAGGTGGCGTGGGTGACAAGATTGTGAGATATGGGGGTTCTTGGGTTGCGGATACGAATGGCAGCGGTTCGACATTCATGCAGCTTCGAAACGATGCTTTTGGAGCGTTTATCCAATTTAGCACCAGTTCCGCGGCTTCAACATGGCTATCAGCGTTCTCGACGTATTCCGTACGAATCACCGATTCCTCTTCGAACGTGTACGAATGGAGCGGAGGCACGATGTCTACGTTTGCTTCTGTGTACGTCAAACTAGCCCTATCTAACTGGTCAGGATCTCTTCCGACTGGCTCCTCAACCGTGGAACTATTCCAATGAATACCATCAACCAATTCGCATCCATCACAAACAACATGGCGCAGATCTCCGGCAGCATCGGAGACCTCGCGTACCAGTACAAAGAGATTGCACCGCGTACGGCGCTGGACGATGCCAACATTGACCTGCTAATCCAGACGGCGCAGCAGTTAATCGTTGCGGCCCAAGCGCTTGAGACGATTCCCTACGACAAGGCAGCAACATGAACACCATTCAACACTACGCCGCTCTGATCGCAAACGTGAACGCCATGCAGTCGAGGCTCAATGCTCTCGGCTACGACTTCAAGGAGACCGCTCCTCGCTCCGCGCTCGACGTTCAACTCATCGACGCGCTGGTTGCAACGGCTTCGGCAATGCTCGCCGAGGCCGCCGCGCTGAAGGATGTCGTGTACGACCCGACGCCTCCAGAAGAAGAACCCGCACCGTGACCCTCGCCGTGCATACACTTCGTGACTATTGCGTGCGTCTTGGACCGTTTAGAAATAGCACCCCACTACTTCTAAATTCCAAGGCGTGTAGGAACGCCGGTCGGCACGATGCGGGAGTCGATGGTTCTGCACACCGCCCCGACCACTGTCTGATTTAACCTACAGTGGAGTCTTATTTCCGGAGCCGGAAAATGCCCATGAACTGGAAAGCCTCCCTCTCGATCTTCCTCGCTGCCTCGGTGTACGCCGAGGAGCCATGCAGTCCTCGCCTTCTTCCGATGACCACGACTCGCGTTCCTGTCTTCGATGAAGCGGGGAACCCCACCGGCATGATGCAGACGGTATCGGCTGCGGAGACCGCAACTCGGAAGATGGTCGTGTACTACCGAACGCCTGAGGTAGTCGGTGTCGGCCCATTCGTCATGGAAGGCGATGTCGAGATCGACAACTTGTCCAATGGGACTCGAACCGTGAAGTACCGGCAGTCAGTGAAGATCGGCGAGGGCATGATCCCCATCATCCCGCTGGGAAGTGGCATCTTGTGCTGGGAGGTAGGCAACGAGCGGCTCGTCGCTGACTACTCGTTCACGGTTGATCCGATGGCGACTCTCGCGGAGGGAATCGACTGGACGGTCTCGATCCGTCGAGCGGATCAGATCGCAGATATCAACGGAGACGGCTGGGTGGACTCCGCTGACCAAGGTCTTCTGTTCGCAGCGTGGGGAACTAACAACCCGGAAGCCGATCTCAACTTTGATGGCACGGTCAACGGGACCGACCTCGGCGTCTTGTTCTCGCAGTGGTCCGAATCTTCGGAAGGATCGTAATGGAACCTAACCTGATCCCGCTTATCGAGAACAACTTGACGCCGTTGATCGTTTGGGTTCTGGTGTACTACACGATGGTCAAGGGAATCCGTCGAGACCTCCAAGAGATCAAGGACAAGATCAACAAAGACTAGGAAAGGACTGCAACATGAAGACCGAGATCGTTCCGATCGACTCCGTGTCGATGGACCCGGCGAACGCACGCAAGCACGACGAGCGGAACCTCACCGCGATACGCGACTCGCTCCGTGCGTTCGGACAGCAGAAGCCGATCGTCGTCGATCAACGCGAGATCGTCATCGCCGGTAACGGCACGCTCGAAGCGGCGAAGCGTCTCGGCTGGACCGATATCGCGATCGTCCGAACGACGCTCGACCAGACGCAGGCGACCGCGTTCGGTATCGCGGACAACCGCACGGCGGAACTCGCCGAGTGGGATGACGAGGTGCTTCGCTCACTTCTCGACTCGATGGACGACGAGACTCGCGACCTTCTCGCGTTCGACCAGAAGGAACTCGACGCGATGCTTCCGCCGATGGCGATCGACATCGAGGAGGACGAGATCCCGGAGAACGTCGAGCCGGTCACGAAGCCGGGCGACCTCTGGATCCTCGGCGCGTACTTCGAGTGCGAGGACTGCGGCAAGAAGTACGACTACAAGCAAGGTCTGGAAATGTCTGCGTGTCCTTGTGGGTAGTCTCCGCCTCCGGTCCCGTCATCGACTTCTTTGCGGTGACTCGACGAAGGCTGACGACGTGGCGAGGCTCTTTGACGGAGCGACCGCGACGATGGTTCACGCCGACCCGCCCTACGGGATGGGGAAGGAGAAGGAAGGCGTCGCGAACGACAACCTCTACCGCGAGAAACTCGACGCTTTCCAGATGGAGTGGTGGCAGGCGTGGCGACCGCATCTCACGGACAACGGGAGCGCGTACGTTTGGGGGAACGCTCCGGACCTCTGGCGTCTTTGGTACTGCGGCGGCTTGTCGGATTCAGAGCGTCTGACGATGCGGAATGAGATCGTCTGGTCGAAGTCGAACGCATTCGGTATGTCATCAAGCGAGTCGAGATCCTATCCGCCCGAATCCGAGCGATGCCTCTTCTTCATGCTCGGCGAGCAGGGGTTCAACAACAACGCGGACAATTACTGGGAAGGCTGGGAGCCGATCCGGTCGTACCTTGCCGAGCAGTTCGATCGGTGCGGATGGAAATCTAAGCAGGTGGCGAAGTGGCTCGGACTTCATCCGCGTATGGTAGACCACTGGATCAGTCGATCACAATGGAGTTTCCCAACCGAGGAACACTACCGAAAACTTCAAGAAGCCGCGAAGGACCACGACGCCTTCAAGCGGGACCACGACGAACTCAAGGCGGCGTTCTACGAGACCCGCGCGTACTTCGACAACACGCACGACAACATGACCGACGTCTGGTCATTCTCACGGGTTCACGGTGACGATCGTCATGGACACGCGACGCCGAAGCCGGTCGAGATGGTCGCCCGTGCGATCAAGTCGAGCAGCGAAGATGGTGACGCGATCGGCGTACCGTTCGGCGGGACAGGTCCAGAGGTCATCGCCGCCGAACAACTCGGTCGAACCGTCTACGCGATGGAACTCGACGCGGGATGGTGCGACGTCATCGTCCGACGATGGGAGAACCTGACCGGCGAGACGGCGGTTCTTGAGACGTGATCCTCCAGATCGAACCGATCGAGGATGCACTACACGCTGGGCAGCGTCTCGTCCTCGACGAGTCCGCCCGGTTCAACGTCCTCGAATGCGGTCGACGATTCGGCAAGACGCATCTCGGTATCCAACTCGCGATTGACTACGCGATCGACGGCAAGGAGGTCGGATGGTTCGCTCCCACCTACCGCTACCTCGCCGACCCGTGGCGGGACGTCGAGCGAATCCTCT